>Ga0194127_10000067_pt1 | contig 147831 bp, 148 predicted proteins | sample TA2KigC100mmetaG_FD_148624 | JGI IMG/M metagenome (GOLD analysis project Ga0194127, IMG submission 148624) | Freshwater microbial communities from Lake Tanganyika, Tanzania - TA2015036 Kigoma Deep Cast 100m | ecosystem: Environmental > Aquatic > Freshwater > Lake | place: Tanzania: Lake...
GAAGATCGGTGTAGCCACGCCAGTGGAAAGCGACTACTCTATTGGGGAGCAAACAAGGTGGGGTGAAGTATCCCCACCCGCGCAGGGAGACCATCGGATGGGACGTCATCCATCACGGCGCCACGCATCACCCGAGGATGTTCCGATCGGAGGACGGATCCGCGAGCGCAGACGCGAGATCGGGATGACCCAGACACACCTGGCCGGCGATGTCTACACCAAGAGCTTCATCAGCCAGATGGAAAGCGGGCACGCGGACCCCTCCATGGATACCCTGCGCTACCTGGGCCGCAGGCTGGAGATGGCGCTGTCCAGCATGGCAGGCAGCGTCGCCGATCAGCATCTGGCAGCTGTGGAAGGCCTGCTGGCATGGGCACAGGAGGCGCGGAAGGCCGGCGGCACCGATGCCGCGCGCCGCGCGATCGAGCTCAGCATCGAGATCGCCACGGCCCACGGGTGGCACCGACGCCGCGCAGAGGCCTGTCTGCTCCTGGCAGAGGTTGAGATCGAGTCGGGGGCCAACGACCGGGCGGCGGGCGCGCTTGAGCGGATTCCAGAACCATCAGTCCTGGCCGACCCCCGCATCGCCATTCGGAAGATCCTGGCTGAAGGCCTGCTTGCCCTTAGAAGGCATGATGTACCCGAGGCGACCGCGGCGTTCAGAAGGGCGCTTGGCCAATCACGCAGGTCTGCCCGGCACGATGACCTGACGGCCCGGGCGCTGGAGGGTCTCGGCGAGGCGCTCGCGCGGGCAGGTGACATCCGGCAGTCCCGGCGCAGGCTCGAAGCCGCAGCGCGAATGGCGGCGCGGTCGCGCAGGTAGCGGTTTCGGCTACGGCTCTCCCGCGGCCAGACTCCGGACCGTGACGTCGGCCATGCGGGCGGCCTCGTATGTGGACAGGCGGAACTGGCGGGCGGTCTCGACGGCCAGCACGTAGATCTGCGCGATCTGGCCGGAACTGAGCTCGGGCGGCGCGTCCGGCTCCGACCGCTCCTCCCCAGGTCCTCCCTGGACGCCCGGCTCACCGGTCCGACCCGCGGATCGCAACCTGGCCAACCACCGTTTGACGAACGCGCTGATTGCGCTCGCCGCTTCCTGTCTGAGCGTCTTCTTGATCTCGTTCAGTATGAACGCCACGACCTCGCTGGCCACTGCCAGCGCGACCGGGGAAACCACCGCGGCTCCCCCGGCCGTGCCAGACGCGCGCAGCGCGGCCTCACGGGTCCGATCCTCCAGGGAGCCCGCGGCATCCGCGAAGAACGCCTCCTGACAGGCAGAAAAGCCGGGCAGTTCCTGGGGCGCGATGACCTCCACCACGCTCCGCGCCAAACCCGCCACCATCTCCCGCTGTTCTTGATCGCTCATCGCGACCCCCTCTCTCCCTTGAATGAGTGCACGCGGACCGTGCGCGTGGCAGCGTCCCAGACAGGAGCCGGCCATCCCAACCGGGCACACAACTCGGAGATCTTCACGTAGCCGCGGTCGCCCCGCACATTCGCGGCCAGATCGCAGTCCCCAACCTCGGTGCGCAGGGTGGCGTCCCGACCGTCAATACGGAGGATCGCCCAGCCCAAGAGGTCGGCCAGCGGTCGCAGGGGGCACCATGCAGACCCGCCCTTGAGCAGTCCCTCGTCCGAGACCGTGCGGCCGTCCACGACCACGAGCACCGGAAGTAGCCGCTCCCTTCGCGCGGCGCCACCCATGCTTTGCACAACCCTCGCGCGAAATGCCTCGCCCACTTCGACCGTGGACCTCTGCGGATCCCATGGCAGCACCATGGGATCCCACTTGCCTCCCTGCGGCACGCCGAGCGCGGACTCGACCTCGCCGTGCCCCAGCACAGTGCGGGGAGCCACCGGTATGCGGTACCGCTCGCAGAGATCGGCTACCACCGCTGCCATCACCTCGTACTGGCCAGCGTTCATCGGGTACCTTCCGGCCCGGAACGGTCGTTGCATGGCGCCGGCCATGCCGCATGCCGCGATGCCGATGCTTCCCGCGTTCATCATCCGGGTGTGCCGGGCGTAGTCGTCGCCGGCCGTGCTCACGTTGTCCGATATTGCGTGGTCGCCGCGCACCAGACGTCCGTCGGACTCGATCAGGACATGGTAGTGTTCCCGGTCCTCTGAGCCGGCGTGGTGCGCTCCGCCGGTCCAGTGGGTGATGATGCGCTGCATGCGGCACTCGGGCATCCACGCGTCGGGCACGATTCGCGGCATCAGGACTCCCCTCGAGGCCGTAGCGTCCGTGCCCGTCGAATCCGGCCTGCGATCTCCCTCCGGCGCGACTGGTCCTTGCCCTGCCTGAACTCGGCGACGTACCCCTCGAAGTCCCAGGACGAAAGGAACCGTTCGGACGCGATCCGGCCGGACTCGTACAGGGCCATGGCCTGGTGGCGCGGCAGGTGGAACTCCGTGCCTCCGATGCCGAGCGTTGGTATCGGGATCGTGCGCGCAAAGTCGGCGCTCTCGACGTAGAGGCGATCGTGGGCTTCCAGCATGGTCAGAACGATGCTCTTGAGGTAGTCAACCACCCTGCGGGCCGGACCGCGGGCCTCCTCGGGCCTGGGCAGGCGTTCGGACACCGGGGTCCTCGGATCGGGCTCGACCAGCAACAGTCCGAAGGTGGGCCACGGTGGCTCATCCTCGGTGTCGAACAACCAGACCGGGAAGTTGGACAGCATCCCGCCGTCGACTATCAAGTGCACCCGCCCGGTACGCGCGTGCCGAAACCGCACCGGTTCAAAGAAGATGGGAATGCTCATGCTCATCCGAACCGACAGCGCCACGTCGAGGTCATCCGGGCGCACGCCGAGCCTCTGCGCGTCCCGGGGTAGCACCAGCAGGCGGCGTTCGGTCAGGTCTGAAACGATCACCTGAGCCCGGTACCGGTATCGTGGCTGATCCGCAAACTCGGGGTGGATCAGATCGGAGAACGTACGCACGCGCTTCGCCTCCAGCAGGCCGCGCACAAACGCGAGGAATGCGTCACCCTCGTAGATCCCCTGGTCCAGCAGGATGCTGAGCGGCATCCCGACGACGGGTATGCGATCTTCCCAGGCGGCATCCAAGAACCTGCGCAGGTCAAGCTTCAGAATGATCTCGCGCAGCTCCGAGGCAGAGTACCCGGCTGCGTGCAGGACAGCAACGAGGGCGCCGGCGGAGGTCCCGGCCACGTTCTGGGGCACGAAGCCGCGCTCCTCGAGGACCGATAGGGCACCGACCAGCCCGATCCCCTTGACCCCTCCGCCCTCGAAGACGAGATCCACACGCTGGCCGCGCGGCGGGCCTGCCTCATCCCCATGGTCGGGCATCGCGCCCACCTCCGAAGCCGGCCGGGTGCTGGTAGTCTAACTTGCGGCGAGAGCGGCCTCCTGGGCGCGGAACGCCCGGGCGAAGAGCCTGGCCGCGCTTCCCTCCTCCCCGCGCTCGAGCGCGAGGAAGGCGTAGTCACGGCTGATCCGGGCGATCTCTCCCGCTGCTTGGAGACGCTCGAACTGCTCCAGCGCGAAGGCGTACCTGTGGGCGGCTTCGTCGAGACGGCCCTCACGATGGCAGACCGCTGCCACCACTGCCTCGGCCCGCGCCGCCTCTGAAGGATCCTGGAGCTTCACTGAAAGGCGGATCGCCTCTTCTGCCTGGCCACGCGCCTCCGCGAGATCTCCGCGCAGCATGGCGGCCCGGGCGAGCTCGGTCAGCGTCTGCGCCCGTCCGGCGTCGTCGGCCAGGCGCGCGGCAAGGGTAAGACTCTGCTCGAGCGCCTCTGTTCCCTCACCGAGGCGTCCGCGGCTCACCAGCAGGATGCCCAGGCTGCGCTTGACCGTGCCCAGCAGATGGAGGTTCTCCTGGGCTTCGAACAACAGGGCGGCCCGCGCCAGGTGGTCATGGGCCAGATCAAAGGCTTGCTGCCGCTCGTAGGCGACGCCGAGGTTGAAGTGGAGCAGTCCCATCGCGCCCACATCACCCAGCGGCTCGAGCCGTTCGAGGGCTGCCTGGTAGCAGTCAAGGGCCTGAGCGGGTAGGCCGAGTTCCGAGTAGGTCCGACCGAGGTTGGCCAGTTGCCTGCCCTCGAACTCAACGTCTACAGGGACGACTGAGCGGATCGCGCTCAAGGCCCGGGAGAACGCATCTCGGGCGGCCGGGTAGTCGCGCTGCCGGAGGGAAAGGAACCCAGTGGCGCTTGCCACGCGCGCGACGAGATCCGGCCGCCCGAGCGCACCCGCGATAGCACGCCCGCGCTCCAGGTGGAGTTCGGCCAGCTCAAACTGCCTCAGACCCGTGAGCGCCTGGCCCAACCCCATCTGGATGCGGAAGGCGATCTCCAACCCGGGATCCGGAGCCGAAGCCCGTTCCGCCTCCTGGAATGCTTCCAGGGCTTCGGTGAAGCTGTGTTTCCGCAACAGCGATGTACCGAGTTCGAGTTTCAGGGCCACCTTCTTGCGCGGGGGGGGGTCGGCATCGAGCAGATCTGCAAGCGGCACGTTCAACCGGCCGGCTAGCACCCGCAGCGTCTCGAGTGAAGGGCGAACCTTGTCGTGCTCGAGCATGCTGATAAAGCTCTCGGATAGGTCGCCCGCTGCCAGCCGTCGCTGAGTCAGGCCACGGCTCTTGCGGGCCTGGCGGACCTTCTCACCAAGCGTCACGGTCTTCCCTCCGCTTGTGGCTTCGGCTAGCCGCCGTTCAGCAGCTCACCGTCGCCGTGACCGGCCCAGCCACCGTTCAGCAGCTCGCCGTCACCGTGACCGGCCCAGCCACCGTTCAGCAGCTCGCCGTCACCGTGACCGGCCCAGCCACCGTTCAGCAGGGCGGTGGACATCGGTACGGGCTGGACGGAGGTTGCCGCCACTACAAGCGAGATCGCGAAGGCAAGGGCGATGATCTTGCGCATGTGGTCCTCCTCCTTGAGCGTCCCACCGGGCAGGCCGCAGCGGAGTATGGCGCGAGGGGTGCGTATGAAGCTGGATGCCCGAAGTGATGCTGTGTTCGACACAGGTTGGTGAAGTTCCTTCCAGGAGGCCACAGAACTTCACTTGGATTGAACCACCCGGGCACCCGGGCACTGAAGTTGGCTGGCCCGCGGAGGCCGGCGGAATGTATGGGAGGATTCTTGGCTGCGAGTGGCTGAAGTGTGCAGGCGAAGGCTCGGGTCGGGGGTGTCCCCTCTGGTCCAACGGTGCCGGAGGACGTCGTGCCGGTTTCCACCCCCGACCCTTCAGCGACCAGGCCCCACAGCTCCGCGCTGCGGGGCCTGCTGTGTGCTCCGCGCCGCACAGAGATCTTGCCGTCCGAAGCAGGAACGCGGAAAGGAGCCCGGGTAGTATCTGTGTGCGTGACGGACGCGAGAGAACCAATTCGCCCCTGGTACTTTACGGATCATCGCTGCGCACCTACTCTGTCACTGGCCTCTCGCAGAGAAACGGCCGCACAAGGGCTGCGCGCGCCCAGGGGGCCACATGAACAGATCGGCGCTGACGAGGTTGATGCCGGAAGGCCCGGTGGGGACGTGGCTCGCGGGGTTCCGCATCGATTCATCGTCGCAGACCCCCCTGTACCTCCAGATAGCGTCCGAGATCGAGCACCGAATCGGGCACGGCCGCATTGCCATCGGCGAACGGCTACCTCCGCAGAGAGCGCTCGCGGAACTGGTCGGTGTCAGCAGGAACACAGCGGTTCAGGCCTATCGCGAGCTTGAGCGCCGTGGATGGGTGCGCAGCCGCGTGGGGCGGGGCACATTCGCGGCCCTTCCCCTCGACCGCGCGGTGCCCAACCCCTCGTGGCAGCCGCAGTTCTCCGCATCAATCAGCAGGGTAACGCGCCCGTTCATGGGTGAGGTGAACACAGAACAGGCGGGCAGGCTCAGCCTGGCCTCGGGTAAGGTCGCGGCCGATCCGTCCATAATCGGCACCTTCAGGCAGATGTTCGACCTGGTCCTTGAGCGCGAGGGCGCACGAGCCTTCGAGCCGGGCCCCCCGCAGGGGATTCCCGCGCTGCGCGCTGCACTGGCCGCTCACCTGCATGCGGGAGGCGCCGACGTCCGGCCACAGGAGATCCTCATCACCGCAGGGGCGCGGCAGGCGCTGAGTATCCTGGCGTCAATCCTGGTTGACCCAGGCGATACTGTGGTTACCGAAGGGCCCACGTATCGCGGTGCCATCCAGGCCTTCCAGGGTGTTGGCGCGCGCATCATCTGCGTGCCGACTGACGGTGACGGCTTGGATCTGGAGGCTCTTGAATCCGTGCTGGCCTACACGAGGCCGAAGCTGATCTACGTAATCCCGACATTCCAGAACCCGAGCAGTGTTTCTCTATCGCTCGAGCGGAGGCATCTGCTCATCGAAGCCGCCGCCCGCCGCGCGGTACCGATTGTGGAAGACGATCCCTACTGGGAGCTCCGCTACGAAGGTGCGCGGCTTCCACGCCTGAAGGCGCTCGACACATGGGGAGGTGTCATACATGTGGGCACCTTCTCGAAGCTGGTCTTCCCCGGGGTCCGCGTCGGATGGATCGCGGGACCGCCCGGCGTCATACGTCAGGCAGCCGTTGCCAAGGCCGGGGGCGGGCTGCACGTCAGCAGCCTCCCGCAGTGGGCGATGGCGCGGCTGCTTGAGGAGAACCTGCTTGAGCCACATCTCCGGCGGGCGTGCCAGCGCCTCCGGTCGAAGCGAGACTTGCTCCTGGCCTCGCTCGCGCGGCACGCTCGCGGCCGCCTGATGGCTCGCAGACCTGAGGGCGGGTTGTTCGTGTGGGCGCGGCTCCCCGCCCCCGTGCAGGCCGCCGACCTGCTGAAGAGCACCTCGGCGAAGGGGGTCGACTTCGTGGCAGGCCCGGCCTTCTGGCCGAGCGGAGGCGATCCATACGCAATGCGGCTGTGCTTTGCGGGCCTCGACGAGCCGCAACTGGAAGAAGCCGCAGCGATTGTGGGGCGGAGCCTGGCAAGCGCGCTGACCGGCGTCGAGCCCGGAGAAGAGAGGCATCCGGAGCGCGCTCCAGCCGGCTACATGGAGTGCGGACGCAGAAGAGGGCGGGCCGTCCCAGGGCGGAGAGCCTAGAGGGCGTCAGCCAGCCGCCGGAGTCGCAGCGGGTCAATGGCCGCCGGGGGCCATTGCAGGGGTCAGGCAAGCGGCACGGGGTAGAGCAAGGCAGTACAGGCTGGTCAAGATCCGCTCCGCCGTTGTGGGGTACGTCTCAGCGGGGAGAATCAAGAGAGGAGGTCGAACAGCGATGAAAGGAAGGGTGAGCAGCTTCAGGCCCTGGACCAGGGCGGTTACCTGGACAGCAGTAGCCGCAATTGCCGTTGTCATGGTCCTTTCCCCCATTGGCGCCCTGCAGTCCCTGGGACAGGCCCGCGAGATACGCGTGGGGCTGCTCGGGGCACGCACGGGCGTGTTCACGGCCTTCGGCGAGCCGCAGATCAGGGGCTCCATTCTCGCTTTTGAAGAGGCCAACTACATGGCGGCCGGGCGCCGCATTCGCACCTTCATCGAGGACACCCAGTGCACCGCGGACATAATGATGACCAAGGTGCGGGCGGTCCACGAGCGTGACAGGGTGGATACCGTCGTGGGACCCACCTGCGGTGGAGAGGGCCTGGCCATGGTGGACTGGGCGAGGGGCACCGGCCTGCCAGTGGTAATCGGCTACTCCGCCCCTGAGGACATCACAATGCGGCTGCGCGCGCACAATGTGGTGCGCGCGGGTTGGAGCGGTGCTCAGCCGATGTTCCCGTTTGGCCAGTACGTGGCCCGGACCTTCGGGTACCGCCGCATCGTCTCCATTGGACAGGACTACTCGTTCCCGTGGAACCAGCTCGGGGGCTTCATCCGGGGTTTCTGCATGGCCGGCGGCAAGGAGGTTGTCAAGATCTGGCACCCTGTCGGGACGCGTGACTACAGCTCAATCATAGCAGCGATGCCGCGCGACGTGGACGCGGTCATGTACGACGGCGCTGGGACGGACATGGTGGCATTCTACAAGCAGTTCCGCGACTTCGGCCTCCTTGACAAGTACGTTCTGCTCGGCGCGTCCAACGCCTACGAGCCCATCACACTCCAGGAGCTCGGCGACAGCGCAATTGGCTCGCTGTCGGCAATACAGTACGCGGAGACGCTCAAGACCCCGGCCTTCCTGAGGTTCCGGGACGCCTACATGAAGCGGTGGAATGAGATCCCTCCAACCTCAGCCGAGCACGGCTATGTCGGGGCCAAGATGGTGCTTCGCGCTATCGCGGCTGTCGGTGGAAGGATCGAGGACCGCGACGCGTTCATCAAGGCGCTGCGCGCGACCAGGATGCCGGACGCTCCACGCGGCCCATTCTATCTGGACGAGTACGGCAACCCGGTTCAGAACATCTACATCCGGAAGGTCCAGCGCATCGGGAACATCCTGGCTAACACCGTCATCGCGACCTTCAAGGATGTTTCCCAGTTCGGCCCGTTCGACCCGGAGGCCTACATTGCGGCGCCTCCGGACTCGCGTGATTTCCCGCCGAGTGACTGCGCGGCGGTGCTCGCGAGACTCCCTCGGCTTCGCGGAAGGTAGGCACCATGGCGGATTCGGGTTGGCACAAGTAGAACGCGCACCATGGACCACCGATCGCCGGAAGCTCTGCGAGCGGAGAGGCTCACCAAGACCTTCGGAGGCATTACTGCCCTCGATGATGTGAGCCTCTCCATCCCCGCCGGTGAGCGCCGGGGCCTCATTGGCCCAAACGGTGCCGGAAAGACGACTCTCTTCAACTCGATCACGGGCGAGATACCACCAGATCATGGCCGCGTGTCGCTGTTTGGAGAAGACGTCACCCACCTGAGCGTTCAGCAGAGGGCCCGGCTGGGCATCGGCAGGACGTACCAGGTCACCAATCTCTTCCTGGACCTCACCGTGGAAGAGAACCTGTTTCTTGCCTCTGGCGGGAGCGTATCCACCAATGTCCTCAAGCCCTGGCGCCGTAACTCGGCGCGCCTCGACAGGGCGCGAGAAGTGGCAGAGTTCGTCGGACTGGGTGAAAGGATCTCGGCGAAGGTCGACGCCCTGGGGCACGGCGAGCAGCGCCAGCTCGAGATCGGCGTTGCGCTTGCCGCCCGCCCGAGGCTGCTGATGCTCGACGAGCCGGTCGCGGGACTGGCGCCTTCTGAGCGCCAGCGCATGATGCGCTTCCTCGGGAGCCTCGACCGTTCAGTGACACTGCTGCTCGTGGAACACGACATGGATGTGGTGCTCGGGCTTGCCGACCGCGTGACCGTGCTGCACAACGGGCGGGTGATCGCGGATGGCGCGCCCGATGTGGTGCGTGCGGACGCCCGCGTCCAGGAAGTCTACATGGGCGAGTGGGTCAACCATGGGTGAATACCTGCTCGAAGTCGTCCGTCTGAATGCCTTCTACGGTACGAGCCATGTGCTCCAGGACGTGTCGCTCGCGGCGGGGCACGAGTGCGTCGCGGTTGTTGGGCGCAACGGCATGGGGAAGACAACCCTCTTGCGCTCGATACTGCGCATGACCCCGCCCGCCTCTCACGGCCTCATCACGTTCAGGGGCCGCCGGATCGACGGGCTGCACTCGCACCAGGCGGCGTCCCTGGGCATCGGGTACGTCCCTCAGGGCCGCCGTCTCTTCCCGTCTCTGTCGGTCGACGAGCACCTGAGACTCACCTTCCGCAAGGGAGCCGACGGCACGGCGTGGACTCCTGACGCGGTCTACGACCTCTTCCCCGAGATCGCCCGGAGGAGGAAACTGCCAGGGACACGGCTGAGCGGAGGCGAGCAGCAGATGCTGGCCATCGGCCGCGCGTTGGTCACGAATCCCGCCCTGCTGTTGCTCGATGAGCCCTCCGAGGGTCTCGCCCCGCTGGTTGTCCAGCACCTCATCGCAACGTTGCGGCGGCTCAGAGAGATGGGGACTGCCCTGCTGCTCGTCGAGCAGCAGCAGAGGATCGCGGATGTGCTCGCCGACCGGGTGTACGTGCTGACCGCCGGCCGCATCGTTCACCACGCCACGGGGAAGGAGTTCGCGGTCGACACCGAGGCAAGGCGGCAGCATCTTGGGATCTAGACCGTAGCCGAAGGGAGCGAGCGATGGGAAAGCGGATCGCAATCGTGGGCGCACTGGACACGAAGGGGCCCGAGTTCGCCTTCGTAAAGCAGGAGGTCGAGCGGCGGGGCCACGCAGTCGTCGTCATAGACACAAGCGTGGTAGGGATGCCGGCGTTCCCCGCGGATGTGCCGCGAGAGCGTGTGGCAGAAGCCGGCGGATCGACGGTCGAGGAGCTGCAGGCAAAGGCCGACCGTGGGTACGCGATGGAAGTCATGACACGCGGCGTTGCGGCGGTCGTGAAGGAGCTGTACGACGCTGGAAGGATAGACGGGGTGCTCGCGATGGGGGGATCGGCCGGGACGATCATCGGGACCTCCGCGATGCGCGCGCTGCCTGTGGGCGTCCCGAAGGTGATGGTCAGCACGCTGGCTTCCGGGGACACGAAGCCCTACGTCGGGACCAAAGATGTCGTAATGGTGCCTTCGGTGGTGGACGTTGCCGGTGTCAACAGAATCAGCGCGCGGATATACGCCAATGCCGCCGGTGCAATCGTGGGAATGGTCGAGACGCCGACGCCCGCAATCCGAGAAAAGCCGCTCCTGGCCGCCTCGATGTTCGGCAACACGACTCCGATAGTCAACCGTTGCCGCGGCATCATGGAAGAGAACGGGTTCGAGGTGCTCGTGTTCCACGCCACGGGGACAGGTGGCCAGACGATGGAAAGCCTGATAGACGACGGATACATCACCGGGGTGCTCGACATTACGCCCACCGAGTGGGCCGACGAGCTGGTGGGCGGAGTCCTAACGGCGGGCCCCACGCGGATGGACGCGGCGCCCAAGAAGGGCATTCCGCAGGTGGTCGTGCCCGGATGCGTGGACATGGCCAACTTCTGGGCGCCCGAGACGGTGCCTGAGAAGTTCAGGGACCGTCGCTTCTACCACTGGAATCCAAACGTGACGCTGATGCGCACCTCCCCTGAGGAAAACGCCGAGTTGGGGCGCATCATCGCTGAGAAGGTCAGCCGGTCTGCCGGACCGGCGGCCATCTTTCTGCCGCTACGGGGTGTCTCGATGCTGGACGCGCCTGGCAAGGAGTTCTGGTGGCCAGAGGCCGACCGGTCGCTCTTCGACGCCATCAAGAAGCATACCGGCGCGGGCGTCGAGGTCCACGAGCTCGACAACAACATAAACGACGACGCGTTCGCCGACGCGGTGAGCGCCAAGATGCTGCAGTTCCTTGCACGAACGACATAGCGAAAGGAGCAACCCCATGGGCAAGAGGATTCCGCGACAGGTTGTCCTCGAGCGGTTTCGTGAGAAGATCGGCCGGGGCGAGCCGATCATCGGCGGCGGTGCTGGTACCGGCATCTCGGCCAAGATGGCAGAAGCCGGCGGAATCGATCTGATCATCATCTACAACTCCGGTCGCTACCGCATGGCTGGGCGGGGTTCTCTCGCCGGGCTGATGCCGTACGGTGACGCCAACGCCATCGTGATAGAGATGGCATACGAGGTCATCCCGGTGATCAAGCACACGCCGGTCCTGGCCGGAGTCTGTGGCACTGATCCCTTCAGGGATATGGAGGTCTTCCTCGGCGAGGTGGCCCGGCTTAACTTTTCGGGCGTCCAGAACTTCCCAACCGTGGGGCTCATCGACGGCGTCTTCCGGGAGAACCTGGAGGCGACCGGGATGGGATACGACAAGGAAGTCGAGATGATCCGGTTGGCCCACGAGATGGACCTGATAACCGCACCTTACGTCTTCGACGCCGACACTGCCAACAGGATGGCCACGGCCGGCGCGGACATCCTCGTGCCCCACGTGGGGCTGACCACGGCGGGCACGATCGGGGCTGCGGTCGCACTCACCCTCGACGAGGCGATCCAGAAGGTCATGGCCATGGCAGAGGCGGCCAAGGCCGTGCGGCCGGACATCCTCGTGCTCTGTCATGGTGGGCCGTTCGACGAGCCGGAGAACGTGGCGAAGGCCCTAGCAAGGATGCCAGGAATCGCTGGGTTCTTCGGCGCTTCCAGCGTGGAGCGGCTACCCACCGAGCGCGCGATCACCGAGCAGGTGCGCTCGTTCAAGTCGATCAGGCTTGCCTGAGGCAAGGACCAGCCCGGCGCGCGCGGTTGGCCGTCCCGGCCACGTCTACGGGCGCCGGGCTGGGAAGCCGGCGGTGACCAGATGCTGAATCTGCTGTTCCTGAATGGTCTGACCTATGCTGCGCTGTTGTTCGTGATGGCGAGTGGGCTGACCCTCGCATTCGGACTCATGCGCATAGTGAACCTATCGCACGGTGCCTACTACCTGGTCGGTGGGTACCTGGGTCTGACCGCCTTCAGAATCACGGGCAGCTGGCCCCTCGCGTTGCTCGCCGGCGGCCTCTCTATCGCGGCCATCGCCTGCCTGATTGAGCGGGCGCTCCTGGTGTGGGTGAGGGGCAAGGAGCTGCCCGAGTCGCTGCTTACGCTCGCGGTGGCCATGATCCTCGGTGACGCGGCCGTGGCGGTCTGGGGAGGCAATCCTCTCAACCTCCAGCCCCCCGCGCTGCTCACGCCGCGCCTGCACGTGCTCGGGGTGGTCTACCCAGGGTTCCGGGTCTTCGTGCTGATCTTTGGGGTCCTTGTGGGCATAGGGCTGTGGCTGCTGCTGATGAGGACCTCGCTGGGAATGGCCGTGAGGGCAGGCGTGGATGACCGGGAGACAACCGCCGCGCTCGGCATCAACGTCGGCCGCACGATGACCGCGGTGTTTATGCTGGCCGGGCTGCTGGCGGGCTTCGCGGGAGTGATCGGGGGGTCCTACTGGGCGCTCGCCCCGGGCGAGGACTTCCAGGCACTCGCCCTCTCGCTCGTCACGATAGTCATTGGCGGGATGGGCAGCCTGATCGGTGCGGCCGTGGGGGCCCTGATAACCGCGATGACGCTCAGCTTCGCCACCGCCTACTTCCCGGACTTCTCCCTGTTCTTCGTGTTCGCGCCAATGGCGCTCGTTCTTGCGGTCAGGCCTCAGGGCCTGTTTGGGAGATAGGTGTGGCCATGCGCCGGATCTGGCATTGGGCGATCGTCGTCATGGGAGCCGCCCTCCTTGTGACGCTGCCAGGATGGATGCCCGCGTACTATCTGACCCTGACCAACCGCATCCTATTCTACAGCCTGCTGGCGGTGAGCTTCAGCTTTCTTGCCGGGAGAGCGGGTATGACCTCACTCGGCCAGGTAGCGTTCTTTGGATTCGCAGCCTACGCGGTGGGGATCATGTCTGTCAGGTACAGCATCGCGTTCCCGTGGCCGGTTGTCGTGGGGGTGGGCGGCGCAACGTTGCTGGCCGCCGCCGCTGGACTGATCGTGATCCGCACGACCGGGATCTACTTCCTCATGATCACCCTCGCGCTCGGACAGGTCATGTGGGGAGTCGCGAATCGCTGGGTGTCGCTGACTCATGCATACGACGGGATCCCCGGGGTAGTACCACCCGTGGTCATGGGGGTCGCCCTCAAGGACCCGCGAAACTTCTACTTCGCGCTCCTGGCAACTTCGCTCGTCTGCCTCACCGTAATGCTGGCGATAACGCGCTCCCACTTCGGCCTCGCACTCAGGGGGATAGCCGCCAGCCCCACGCGCATGGCGGCGCTCGGCTACCCCGTATCGCTACTGCGCTACCTGGCCTTCGTTTTGGCGGGGACGCTTGCCGGCATCTCGGGGATCTTCTTCGTCTACCACACGGGATTTGTACATACCAGCGTCTTCGACCTTCAGCGCTCCGTCTGGATCCTGCTTGTCTCGACGCTGGGCGGCGTGGCGACATTCGCGGGACCGGTCGTGGGTGTGGCGATCGTGGTGCTGCTCGAGAGCTTCATCGGCCAACTCACCCACCGGCACGCGACCGTCATCGGCACGCTGTTCATGCTAACGATAATCCTGGCGCCTCATGGAGTCACAGGGCACCTCGGTTCCGTCGCGGACCACATAGACCGCAGAAGAAGGCCTTCCACACCGCGGGATTGACCGCCGTGCTGCCCCGCCTGATGGCCTGCGGCGCGGATGCAGGGGGCTCTGGCCTCCCGGCTCGGTCAGCCCACGATCCCGTGCGCGTACGGGCTGTGGAACAAAGCGCCCTCGACGAACCGTGATGGCCGGAACGGGCCAAGATCTATCTCGCCGCAGCGACCGGTCACGACAAGACCTGCCAGGGTTTCTCCGAGCGCGGGACTCAACTTGAACCCGTGCCCGCTGAAGCCCGCGGCGATGAACAGGCCGCCCACGTCAGGAATCGGGCCCAGGATCGGCTGCCAATCCGGGGTGACGTCGTAGAGACTGGCGTACCCCCCCTTCACCCCCACGCCCGAGAAAGCAGGCACGCGGTGCGCCAATCGCTGAGCCATCTTCTCGACGAAATCAAAGTCGGTTCCCTCGTTGAAGGCATCGGCAGGCACCTCCTCGTCTGGGTACTCCTCGACCGACCCGCCATGGAACTGGTACCCAATGTCGGGGCGCATGTAGAAACCCATCCCCAGGTCCACGAGGATGAAGCCGAGAGGCGCTGCCGGCTCTTCCACCTCGAACAGCACCACCTGGTGGCGCGTGGTGCGAATGGGCAGATCAATCCCCAGAGGACCCAGCAGTACTGGCGTCCACGGCCCGGCGGCAACCAGCACAGCCCCGGCCGCAATCCGGCCTGTTGGGGTTTCCACCCCGGCGATCCGTGAGCCCTCGACCACCAGGCGGACGGCCGGCGTGCCTTCCCGCACCTCTGCACCGTGCCGCCTGGCCGCGGCTGCGAACGCGGTCGCTGTGGCGTACCCGTCGGCATACCCTGAGCCGGGCTCGTAGGCCCCTGCGCCCACATCGTCGGTGCGCAGCCGGGCGTCGAGATCGGCGATGGCCTCGCGGTCCAGCACCGTGGTGTCCACACCGAGAGCGCGTTGCAGCCGGACGTTCGCCTCGACAGTCCTCTCCTGCCCCTGCGGTACCAGCAGCAGGAATCCGGTCTTCCTGAAGTCGGCGCTCCCGCCGACGACGGCATCGAAGTTCACGAACACATCGCGGCTGCGCAGTGCCAGCTGAATCAGGGGTGCGTAGGAGTAGTGCATGCGCACGATGCCGCTGGAGCGGCCGGTGGGTCCGCCGCCAACGGTGCCCCGATCAAGAAGCACCACCTTCTGCCCGTGCCGTGACGCGAGCCAGAATGCGGCGCTCGCGCCGGTGCAGCCGGCTCCTACCACGATCACGTCTGCTGCTGCCATCATGGCCTCCTGTTCTTCCCGTCTGCGTCCACTCCAATCCGGAAGGGGAGTCGTTCAGCTCCGGAGAAGCCGCAACCATGATCCTGAGAAAGCTCCGCGGCTTCCTCTTCGACATGGACGGCGTACTCTATCGGGGCAGGCGCGTGCTCCCTGGCGCACGCGCGCTGCTGGCGGATCTCGACCGGAAGGGTGTCCCCTTCGCGCTTGTGACAAACAACAGCACCCGGACCCCGCGCCAGTACACCAGGTTCCTCGCCACGATGGGAATGCGAGTGCCGGTCGAGCGCATCGTTACCTCTTCGGTGGGAACAGCGACGTACCTGCGCGCCACCCTGAAGCCCGGATCCCGCGTGCTGGTCGTCGGCGAACCGCCGTTCCGGCGGGCGATAGCCAGGGCAGGGTTTGTCCTGGCGTGGGAAGACGTCGCGGCGGTCGTGGTAGGGCTGGACCGGCGGATGACCTACCGGAAGCTCGCCCTGGCCGCCGAGGCGCTTGCCCGGGGAGCAGAGTTCGTGGCCTCCAATCCGGATCCGCTGGTCCCCACAGAGACCGGTGCCATGCCCGGCGCCGGGGCTCTGGTCAGCGCGCTACAATACGCCAGCGGCCGGAAGCCGGTCGTGATCGGCAAACCCGACCCCCGGCTGCTTCGTGAGGCGATGGCCCGGATAGGGACGCGCCCGGCGCAGACCGCGATGGTTGGCGACCAACTCGGCACCGACATAGCGGCGGGCCGCGCCGCCGGGCTGTTCACGATCCTTGTACTCACCGGCGTTACGGCGGAGCGGTCCCGAACTGACGGTGATCCCCGCCCCGATCTAACCGTGCGCGACCTGAACGGTCTCCGGCGCTGGATGATTAGCGCCCCATCCCGCTGACGGCCAGCGGCTGGATCAGCACGCTCACGCGATCCTCGGGCCCTCCGCCGTATTCGTAGGAGTACGGCTTCCCCGTGTAGCGCACCGAGAGCCGGTCAATGTCGCGGGCGCCGTTCTCGGCGTCGAGGCGGACGACCCTACCCTGAATCTGCACGTAGCGGTACATGTTCTTCGGATCAACAACGGTCAGGGCCACGTGTGGTTAGGCCTTGAGGTTGCGCAGCTTCACGCGACCCTTGCTCGTGTTGATCAGGATCTGGTCGCCTTCCAGCGTGAACCAGACCGGCGTGGCCTGCGGGCGGCCCTCCGGGGAAACCGTTGCGAGCACCGCGGGATTGGGCTCGCCGAGAAACGCGCGTGTCGCCTCGTCCAGTTGCGTGGACATGGGGTCCTCCTCTGCCTTGGATTCCTCCTGTCCAACGCTGCGGGCCGCGGACCGATTCCCTGGCCGCACCACGGCAGGCAGGACAGCCCCCCAGACCGCCGAAACTAGGGAAGCATGTGTCAGACGAAAGCCACGCCCAGCCATCCAGAGGTACAGCAGATCGTCACGCGGGCCGCCATCCTGGGGCTCGGCATCCATGTCCCGCCGCGGATCCTGACCAACGCCGACCTAGAGAAGATCGTCGAAACCAGCGACGAGTGGATCGTCACGCGGACCGGCATCCGGACGCGGCGGATAGTTGACGGCGACCAGGCCGCGTCCGACCTGGCCGTACCCGCGGCCAAAGCCGCGCTGCGCGACGCGGGGATCTCGGCGGCGGAACTAGACCTGATCATCTGCGGGACCACGACACCCGACATGATCTTCCCTGCCACCGCGTGCCTTGTCCAGGAACGGATCGGCGCGGCGCGGGCCGGGGCGTTCGATCTGCTGGCCGCCTGCTCGAGTTTCGTCTACGGCGTGGTCACCGCCGCGCAGATGATCGAAGCCGGGATTGTCAGGCACGTGCTCGTCCTTGGCGCCGAGGTGCTGACCCGACTCGCGGATTGGAGAGACCGCACCACCAGCGTACTCATCGGAGACGGCGCCGGAGCCGTCGTGATGGGTCCTTCCTCGGGGGGCGGCGGCGTGCTGTCGACGGTCGTCGGCTCGGACGGCTCCGCCGCGGACATCCTCAAGCTGCCTTCGGGCGGCAGCCGCATCCCCATGACCGAGGAGGTCGTCGCCAAAGGCCTCCACCGCGCCCGCATGGACGGGCAGTCGGTGTTCAAGCTCGCTGTGCGGATCGTGCCCGAGACTATCCTTGAGGTCGTTCGAAAGGCGGGGCTCTCGCTGGACGACATCTCGCTGGTGGTGCCGCATCAGGCCAACCAGCGCATTACCGAAGCAGTGGCCCGCGCGATTGGCCTCCCGCTGGAGCGGTTCGTCAGCACCATCGAGTCCTACGGAAACACCTCCTCGGCGTCGGTGCCCATCTCGCTCTGGGAAGCACGGTCCGACGGCCGCATGAAGGACGGCGATCACCTCGTGCTGATCGGCTTCGGCGGCGGCTTCACCTGGGCCGCATGCGTGCTCACCTGGGGACGGTAGGACGGCGCCCGCCGCCGTCCTGAAGTCGCAGAGCGCCGACGGCCGCGACAAGGTAGACCGCCGCGGCCCCGAGAAACGGTCCGGCCTGAACAATGCCGTACAGCGTCCCTGCCCCCAGCGGCCCCAGTGCTCGGCCCAGGCTGTCAAACGACGTCTGCATCCCCAGCGAGGTGCCGTAGCCCAGCCGGGTGGTGCGGGAGTTGAGCGCGGCCAGTGAGGGCCGCAGAAACGCCATCGCAAGCGAGGTCATGCAGACGGCTACGGTGATCGCGGCCACCGATCCGGCCAGCGCCACCACCAAGAACCCCGCGGCACCGGCGACGAATCCGGCGCGGATGGTGCGGACCTCTCCCAACCTCCGCGTCACCGGCCCCACGGCTATGCCTTGCGCCACCACCGATCCTAGCCCCAGGGCGGTGAACATCACGCCGACGTCCGCGGGTGTCCCGCCTGCCCGGTCAATCGCGTAGTAGCCGAGCATCGAGAACAGGCTCGACCCCCCCCATGTCGTGGCAAGGGCCATCAGATACAGGGGGAGTTCCGGGCTCCGCAGGGCCTGCGCCAGCGCTCGCGTGCCGAGGCGCGCAGCGGCAGCACGCCGGGCGTCGGGGGGTGGTTCGCGCACCAGCCGGACAACCAGAGGCACGGCCAGCGCCGACGTGGCAGCAGCAACGTGGAAAGGAACGAGTGGCCCGGCAAGCGCCAGGATCCCGCCGGCCGCGGGCCCCACGAGGAAACCCAGGCCAAACCCCGCGCCCATCCTGCCCATCACCGTGCTGCGCTCCTCCGGCGCGCTGAGGTCTGCGGCGATGGCCTGCGCGGACGGCAGCACGGAGGCCGAGATGAGTCCGCCTACAACACGCGCGGCCAGCAGCATCTCGTAGGATTGGGCGAGCGCCATGCCCAGAAACGCGAGCGTGTAGCCGAACAGGCCGATGATCAGCACCGGCTTCCTGCCGATCCGGTCGGCGGCCAGCCCCCAGAACGGTGATGCCGCGAATTGAGCGACCGCCCATGCCGTGATGAGCAGACCCATCTGCAGTGAAGAGGCCCCGAACCGCCGCGCGAGGAAGGGAAGGATCGGCATCACGATGCCAAAGCCCACCATCACCAGAAAGACCGTCGCAAGCAGCATCCAGGTCTGGCGGCTGGCGGATGTGGTGCCGGCAGGAGACATCACCCGGGTATTCCCTGCGGGCGCGCTGCTCTCCCCCTTGAGCAGAATCATGCCCGCATGGGGCGAAAGGTATCCGCCAAGACCCTACCTGTTCGGAGGTGGAACGTGCGCAGAACTACAGCCATCATGGCTGCCGTCCTCGCGATTTCGCTGCTAGTGGCATGGGTGCCCGAAGCGGCCGAAGCCCAGACTTTCAAGCTCAGATTGTGGTCAACCCCACCAAGCGCGTCGCTGCCCGGGGAGGAACCCAACGGTCCATCCCGCATCCGCACCCAGAACTACCTCGACAGTCTGGCACCCGGCAACATCGTCTGGGATTCCACGCTGCTGGGGTTTGAGTTCCGTTCGCGACCCGTCAACCGGTTCATCTGGAGTATCGCCTACGATACAGGCGGCGTGAACAACCTTGTGGACACCGAGGGCGGGTTCGGAGCATCGCCCGGCACGAACCGGTTCTTTTCCACGAACCTTCACTACCTGATAGCGCCGGCCAACTGGCGCGGCGCTGAGATGACCGTGTTTGCCGGATACGGCAGCGGGTTCCTGGGCGTTTCGTCGGGAGGTGGAGCTCGCGAGTTCTCTGCACGCGGCCTGCGCTACGGTCTCGACCTGTACGTGCCGTTCCGCGAGGCGTGGTACCTGTCGGGCTCGGCTGCCTTTGGGTCGTGGACGATCAATCACAGCCTGGGTGGGGTACTCGACCCGCCAGGCGGCACGGCCAGCGTCAGGGACTACAGCCTGGCACTGGGAAGGTCGCTGTCGCCGGAGGCCGGACTCGAGGTGGGCTACCGGTCAATCAAGTGGGAAACGACTGCTGTGGGAAGGACCCCGTGCCCGTGCACGATGGCCTGGGACGGCTGGTACGCGGCAATCACCATGCGGCTACGGTGAGGCGGCACAGCCAGCGGAGCGAACTGCAGCGCAACCTTCGGGGCAACCTGCGACATTGACTACGAGAGGGCGGGGGTATCGCCGCCCTCTCACTCATTCCCTGATGGAGTCCCGGGGCTACTGGCCCGCAGGCCCGGCTCTACGGTGCCTTGTATCTAACCAGCTCGGTCCAGCCGCTGATCTGGCGATCGCCGCGATAGCCCTTCCGCTCGCTCCGCACCGCGCCGACGCCCGGCGCGTACCAGGTGTAAGCCGTGATCTCAGTGTCCTCACCGGCCGTCACCGTCTGCATCTTCCAGGCCTTGTACGTCCCGGCGGCCACCTTGACCGTCTCCTCAGCGATCCACTTCGAGGTGATCTTCAACTCGAACGCGGAATCCGCCGGGCTCCACGACCAGGCCTGCCCTGCCTTGGGAGGAAGCTTCATCAATGGGCGCGGGGGGTTGCTCACGGTTAGCCCACCCCTGGGCGAGGTCCACTCGATGATCAGGACCTCGGCCGCTGTTACCTGGTAGCAGGTGCGCTCAGTGCGCTCGCGGCCGCGCTCGATCGCCTTGCGCTCGGCTACGATGCACCGGACGGTGCCGACGGTCTTGGGGCCCACGACCTTTGTGACAGACTCGACTCCATCATCGTTCTTGCGGGTCCACACCGCGCCGGTGACGAGCGGAAAGAGCGACGGAGCCGGCCCTGCCGTGACTTGGGCCACCGGCGGCACCGCAACCGATACCAATAGAGCGACAAGCAATGCCCTGTAGGCCGTTCCGAAGACTGTTCGCATGAATGCCTCCCATCGTTGCTTCGTGCGTGATGTGGTCTCTGTGTTCGACCCCCCAGGGCCATTGAGCGTTTACCAGTTCGTTACCTTGTGCCGCGCACCTCCGGGCACCGTGGAGCTATGGCGCAACGATCACCAGCGCCGGGACAGTCAGGTACCTCCGCGCCGCCCGCAGCACGTCGCCTGCAGTGACGCGGTCGATCTCCTCGGGGAAGCGCTCGTCGTAGGCAAACCCAACGCCAAGGATCTCGTACCACCCGAGGTAGAACGCCTGGGCCTCCAGTTCTTCACGGGCCAGGGCGTAGCGCCCGATAATCCCCCTCCTGGCACGCTCCAGCTCGTCTGCAGGAGGGACCTCGGCGCGAAGCCGCTCCACCTCACGCAGCATGGCAGCGGTGACCGCCGGGAGCGTGGACGGATCGGTCCCTGCGCTCAGGCGGATGTGGCCCGGGCCTGCCCGCACCAGATACGCGGAACCGACCTGGTAGGCCAGCCCGCGCCTTTCCCTGATCTCGGTGAACAGCCGCGACGACATCCCCTCGCCCAAAATGGCGCTGAGCACGCGCAACGCCGCGAAGTCGCGGTGCCCCATGGGCACACCCAGGTATCCCATGGCAATCCATGCGGCCGCGATTGGGCGCACCTCCCGCACCTCCTGCGGCGATGCCAGGGGAGGCACCAGGGCGCGCTCCACCGTGCGCAGCCATCGGACGCGGCGCGGCGGCGACCCTGCGCGCAGCCCGCCGAACGCCTGCTTCGCCTTCTCCAGCGCCTGGGCCTCGGTGGTGTTCCCAGCAACGACGAGGACGATGTTGGATGCCGTGAAGTGGGTCAGGTAGAACTCGAGTAGTTGCTCGCGGGTGAGCGCAGCGACCGTCTCCGCGGTCCCGATGATGGGCTGCGCGTAGGGGTGAAAAGGATACAGGGCAGCGCCCAGTAGGTCCACCGCGCGCTGGAGCGGCTGGTCGGCATTCTGCCTGATCCGGGACAAGCCTACCCCGCGCTGGGTCTCGATGTCCCTGGGATCGAACCGGGCATTCGCCAGAAGGTCGGCTACCAGCTCCATTCCAAGATCAAGGTGGCGGCCCGGCGTCACCGTGTACAGCGAGGTGAAGTCTGAGCCGGTTCCGCCTCCCAGCAGGCCGCCAATTCCCTCTATCGTCTGGGCGATCTGATCAGCGGAGCGGCGGTGCGTCCCGCGGACCAGCATGCTGCGCACAAAGAAGGTCACCCCGCTCTGTGCTGGCTCCTCCAGGCGTGGACCGGCGCGGACCAGGGCTTCCACTACGACCAGGTCGCTCACAGGGTTGGGCTTGACTATGACGGTCAGCCCATTCTCCAGCAGGTGGCGTGATGCGGCGGCCTGGCGGAAAACGACCGTCGCGCCAGCCGCGGGGCCGGAGGCGGCCAGGAGAGAAACGAGCAGGGCAGCGGCAAGGAGACGCAAGGCCCGCCTCACCTCCCGGCGGGCCGGATGACAGCGACCGCGTACCGGCGCGCGTCGAACAGGCGCCGCGCGACCCGCTGTACGTCATCCCTGGTGACCTGGCGGACGCGTGCCAGATAGGCGGATGCGAACTCCAGGTCGGCGATGGTGGCGTAGAAACCCAACGTGTACGCCTGACCGCGGGTTGTATGCGTGCCGTAGATGTGCTCGCCTTCCAGCAGATTCCGCGCGCGCGCCAGCTCGACCTCGGTGATCCCCTGGTCGGCGACCGCGGCCACCTCCGCCAGGATCGCGGCCTCGGCGCGCTCCGCGTGCGCCGGCTCGGCGACCGCGGAGATGACGAACAGGTAGGGATCCTCGGTGGTCAGGAACGAGACGCCTATGCTCTGCGCCAGGCGGGCGCGCTCCACGACCTGCTGGCGCAGCCGCGCGCCCAGCCCCCGCCCCAGCGCGTACGCCAGGACATCCGTCGCGTGCACGTCGCGGTCGCGCACCGTCGGGCCCGGGAATCCCAAGACCAGGTAGGCGACGCGGACGTCCTGCTCGGCCACAAGGCGGCGCACGCCCTCTATCGGTGGCTCCACCGGAGCCGGCTGGCGCAGAACCGACGGGCCGCTGAATCCCGCGTAGGCACGCCTCACGCTGGCCAAGGCCTGTGAGGCCCGAACGTTCCCGACCACAACCACCGTCATGTTATCCGGCACGTAGTAGGTTCGGTAGAACCGCTGCAGCGTCTCCCGCGGCATCCGCTCGATCGTTGCGCGCGTGCCCAGCACCGAACGTCTGTAGGCATGCACGGTGAACGCCAGTCCCCGCATCAGTTCCAAGGCGCGCGTCGTCGGGAAGTTGTCGCGACGGTTGATCTCCTCAAGCACGACCCTGCGTTCGCGCTCGAGTTCTGAGGGCTCGAGCGTCGAGCGCATCATAGCGTCGGACTGCAGTTCGAGCATCTGGTCGAAGTGCCGGCTGGACGACACCACGTGGTAGTAGGTCCAGTCCAGCGAGGTGCCCGCGTTCAGGACGCCGCCGACTCCTTCGACCTCTCGGTCCATCTCACCGGCCCGCCGCTTCGCGGTGCCCTTGAAGAGCATGTGCTCCAGGAAGTGGGCCGCGCCGTTGGTCTCGTCATCCTCGTCCTTCGACCCGCCCCGAACCCAGGTGTGCAGGGCCACGACGTCCGCGGCGCGGTGCTCCTGGACGATTACCGTCAACCCGTTCTCGAGCACTGAGCGCACGGCGCCGCCAGGCGCCCGGACCTGGGCGGTCCCGGGCAAAGGGCTAAGGCCCGCGGACACCAGCGCGCCCAGCAGCCCCACCAGCAACATGGCGGCTCGGGCCGCACGGCTCTTGAGCACCCTGCCTCCCCCCATACAGATCCCCACACAGATTGCTATCAAGGATTCGCCCGCCAAGGAGGAATCCCCCGCCCGGGGTGCCAATATAACAGTTTCGTAGGGCGATGCTGCACTGCCGTCCGGCGGAGTCGTCGGACGGCAAAGAAGGAAAGGTGGGTAGGGCATGCCGATCGGATCAGTCAAGTGGTTCAGCGCGGAGAAGGGCTACGGCTTCATCACTCCCGACGAGGGCGGCAAGGATGTCTTCGTCCACTATTCCGCGATTCAGGCCGATGGCTACAGGAGCCTCAGCGAGGGCCAGAAGGTAGAGTACGAGGTCGTGACGGGTCAGAAGGGTCCCCAGGCCTCCAACGTCAAGCCCATAGGCTAGCCCACCGGGACCGCATCGCGGTCCCGCGTCTTGGCAGGTTCAAGCCCGGTTGGGAGAGAGGCCGCGGAGCGGTCTCTCTGCCCTTCTGGGCATTGGGGGAGCACCCGGAACAGATGTCCTCCGGCCGCACGATCCTGGTTGTTGACGACGAGGCGTCTGTCCGCGACGTCGTCTCGCGGTATCTGACGCGCGAGGGGTTCACGGTCGAGGTCGCCGCGGACGGCGTGGCCGCGCTCGCCCTGGCCCGCCGGGCGCACCCAGACCTGATAGTCCTGGACATCATGCTGCCGGGCATGGACGGGTTGGAGGTGCTCCGGCGGCTGAGGGAGTGGTCGGACGCCTACGTGCTGCTTCTGACCGCGCGCTCCGACGAAACCGACAAGGTCGTGGGGCTGGGCGTGGGAGGTGACGACTACCTGACCAAGCCGTTCAGCCCTCGCGAGATGGTCGCGCGCGTCAAGGCGCTCCTGCGCCGCAGCCGGGGTGGCGAGAGGCAGCCCGGACCGCTCACCTTTGGGCACCTGCGGATAGACCCAGGCCAGCGCGGGGTGTGGAAGGACGGGAACCCCGTGGCGCTGACCACGCTGGAGTTCGACCTGTTGCTGGCCATGGCCGGAGCGCCCCGCCTGGTGTTCACCCGACCGCAGATCATCGAACGGGTCTGGGGGCCCGACTTCTTCGGCGATGAGCGCGTCGTGGACGTCCACATCAAGGAACTGCGCAAGAAGCTGGAGGACGATCCGGGCCGACCCGCGTTCATCACCACGGTGCGGGGTGTCGGCTACCGGTTCGAGGCGGAGTAGGCGCGGTGAGGCGGTCACTGGGAGTCCAGGTCTTCGTTTCGTACCTGATCGTTCTGGTCGTGGGTATGGTGGTGCTGACGGCGGCGCTCAACTTCCTCGGCTCGCGGCATGTGGCCCGCCGAGTAGAGGGCACTGGGCCGCGGTTCGGAGGGCCCCCAGCCACTAACATTGAGCGGATCTTCCGCACCGGCGTCGCCGACGCCCTGGTCGCAGCAGGCATCGCTGCGATCGTGGCTGCCGGCGCCCTCAGCATGTACGTGACCAGGAGGATCGTGCTGCCGGTGCAGGCCCTGGCCGCCGCCAGCCAGCGCCTGGCCGCGGGCCATTACGACGAGCGGGCGCCGGTTCAGAGCACCGATGAGATGGGTGCCCTTGCCGACAGCTTCAACACCATGGCCGGGGCCCTGGAGCAGACGGAGATCAGGCGGAGGACTCTCCTGGCCGATGTGGCCCACGAGCTTCGAACGCCGCTCTCCGGCATCAAGGGGTACATGGAGGGGCTGTCCGACGGCGTGATCGAAGCCGGGCCCGAGACCTATGCCCGGGTCGCCGTGGAGGTTGACCGGCTTCAGCGGCTGGTGACCGACCTGGAGGAGCTCTCGCGGCTGGACGCCGGGGTGCTCCGGTTGATTCGTCAGACAGTGCCCGTGCGCCGGATCGTGGGCGCGGCCGTGGAGCGCCTGCGCCCGCAGGCCGATGACCAGGGGCTTGTACTGGAGGTGACCGTGCCCGAGGCACTGCCCGCGGTGATCGTGGACGTTGACCGCATCCAGCAGGTGCTGGCGAACCTGATCGGCAACGCAATCCAGTACACGCCGCCGCCGGGCCGCATCACGGTGAGCGCGCGCCCCGAGGGACCGCGGGTCAGGATTGACGTGGAAGACACCGGATTGGGTATCGCGGCCGAGCACCTGACGCACGTCTTCGAACGGTTCTACCGCGTGGACCGATCGCGCGCCCGCAGCGGAGGCGGCAGCGGCCTGGGCCTCACGATCGCCCGGTACCTGGTCGAGGCCCACGGCGGAAGCATTCGCGCGGCCAGCCCCGGCCCCGGACGCGGCAGCACCTTCTCCTTCACCCTTCCGGCCGCTGGCTGATCACCGGGCCCACACGGCCTGTTTCGTCGCTTCGCTCGGCAGGCGATGCAGCGTCGGCGGAGAATACTACCTGCCAGCCCCGGGCAGGCACCTAAGCGCGAAGGCGGGTGAGCACCTTGACCGGAGCCCGCGCCAAACGGACCACCCAGAACCAGGTCAAGAAGCGCGGCGTCTTGCTTGCCAGCGCCGGGCTGGTGTTCCTGCAGCTGGTCGTGCCGATCCTGCACAAGATGGACATCGTGTCGCTCGATCTCTCCCGCTGGGCGATGGCCTTCACCGTTACGATCGTCGTGCAGGCGGTGCTCTGGCTAATCCCCCACTTCGGCTGGGACGCACGCCTGAAGTGGGACAGGCACTATGTCTACCTGCCGATGGCAGCCACTGCCGGCCTGCTGACCCTGTATGCCTTCATCGCACCCGAGGTTCGGGAGTTGTTCTTGATGGCGTGGATGGCCGCGCTGCTCTTCGTGGCCGGGCGGATAGGTTTCTGGGGTGTTATGATCCTTGGAAGCTTCGCCGGTGCTGGGTACGCCGCCGCTCTGGCCTACTACGCCCGCACCCTGGCCATCCACCTGCCCGCCATGGACGTAGCGTTGGTCGGGGTGTTCCTTATCATCAACGGTTTTGCCGCCGTGGTCTTCGAGCGGCTGCGCCGCCAGCGAGGCGAACGCGCTGTTCTCATGCAAGAACGCCTGCAGGCGGAAGCGACTGCGCGGACCAGCGCGGAGCGATATCAGAGTCTGTTCGACGGCTTGCCCATCGGCCTCTACGAAACTACCCCATCGGGTGAGTTCGTAACCGCGAACCACGCGCTGGCGCAGATTCTGGGATATCCGAGCAGTGAAGCCCTCTTGTCCGCGAAGGTGCCCGATGTCTATGCCGACGGAGAGGACCGGCAGCGATGGCTGTCCCTGATGGAACGCGAGGGCGTGGTGCGCGGGGTCGAGCTTAAACTACGCCGCAGGGACGGACGGATCATCTGGGTGCGGGACTACGCCCGCGCCGTTCGCGACAGCGACGGCCGGGTGCTCTCCTTCGAGGGCTCGCTGGAGGACATCACCGCGCGCAGGGAGGCCGAAGAGGCCCTCCGGCAGGCCAATGACAAGCTCAAGGTGTGGGTGGGCGACCTGGAGCGGCAGACGAGTGAGATCTCCGTGCTGAGCAAGATGGGCGAGCTCCTGCAGGCCTGCTCTGACATGGCCGAGGCCCATTCGGTCATCGCCCATTCCGCGCAGAGGTTGTTCCCGGGTGAGCCGGGCGCGCTGTGCATGCAGAGCGCGTCGCGCAACTTCGTCGAGGTGGTGGCCTCGTGGGGCGAAGAGCCTTCCACGCAGCGGGTCTTCTCGCCGGACGATTGTTGGGCGCTGCGGAGGGGCCGGGCCCACATCGTGGAGGATACCGCCGAAGGCCCAAACTGCAGGCACCTCTCCAGTCCCCTGCCGCAGGCATACTTCTGCATCCCCCTTGTGGCCCACGGCGAGGCAATGGGACTGCTCTGCCTGACCCGCCCGGGCACCGCTGAAGGCGCTCTCCTGCCGCTGCTGGAGACCAGGAAGATGGTAGCTTCAACGCTGGGAGAGCAATCGGCCTTGGCGCTGGCGAATCTCCGACTGCGCGAAACGCTCCGCAGCCAGTCGGTCCGCGATCCGCTCACCGGATTGTTCAACCGCCGGTACATGGAGGAGACGCTGGAGAGGGAGATCCGGCGGGCCGAGCGTGGAGCGCGGCCGTTGAGCGTGATGATGCTGGACCTCGATCACTTCAAGCAGTTCAACGACACGTTCGGTCACAGCGCCGGCGACTCATTGCTGCGTGAGCTGGGCACAATGCTGCGCGCCAACCTGCGCGCGGGCGACATCGCGTGCCGCTTCGGAGGCGAGGAGTTCGTCCTGATTCTGCCCGAGGCAGCGCTGAACTGCGCCAGGTCGCGTGCCGAGCAGCTCCGGGAGACCGCCAAGCACCTGCACGTCTCGCACCTGGGCGAGTCCCTGGGCCCGGTGACCATCTCCCTGGGAGTTGCGGCCTTCCCCGAGCACGGCGCGAGTGGGGAGGACCTGATAGAGAACGCGGATGCGGCGCTCTACCGTGCGAAGTCAGAGGGGCGCGATCGCGTCGTCGTGGCCGCTACCTCTGCCTGAACCAGCCGCAGCCGGATCTATCCGCGCCGCGCGAGAGCCCGCACGTCCACCGCGACGGCCCCCTGCCCATCAGGCAGGGCCCGCAGCGGGTTGATCTCGATCTCAACAAGGTCCGGAAAGTCGGCGGCCAGCTGCGCCAGGCGCAGCACCACCTCAATCACCGCGCCGCGGTCGGCCGACGCCAGGTTCCTGTAGCCGCCTAGCCTCCGGCCGGCCCACGTGCTGGCCAGCAACGCTTCGGCGTCCGGCCTCGAAAGCGGGGCCAGGGCAAAGGCGGCATCGCGCAGCCCCTCTACCTCCACCCCTCCGGAGCCGAGCATCATCAGCGGCCCAAACTGCGGGTCTGCGAGCGCGCCGACGATCAAGTCCTGTCCGGCAGGGAGCATCCGCTGCACGATCACGCCATCGATCCTGGAATCGGGTCGGACCGACCGCACCCTCTCCAGCATCGCCGCGAAGCCGCCGGCCACGGCCGCGGCATCCGGGAGATCCAGCATCACCCCGCCGACATCGGACTTGTGCGTGATCTCAGGGGATACAACCTTCAGCGCCACAGGAAAGCCCATCTGGCAGGCCAGGGCAGCGGCTTCCGTGGCGGTTTGGGCCAGCGCGGCCGGCTGGGCCGGGATCCCGTACGCGGCCATGACGCGGGCGGCCTCGCCAGGGGCAAGCCAGACACCGGTGCTGCCGACAGCGCCCGTGACACCGGTGCTGCCAGCCAGGGCGCGGCGGACAGTCTCGCGTACCACCTCGGGATGCACGTCATCGAAAACCATGGGCGGCTGTTCGGAGCGGCCCAGTGCCTCGGCGCGTCCTGCGAGCGCAGCCAGGGCCGACGCCGCGCTCTCGGGCGATCGGCAGTCCGGGATGCGCGCGGCGCGCAGCCGCTCGGCGGCGTGACGCATTGAGTCCCCGCCCATCAGAGCGACCATCACCGGCTTGGCAGAGGCCTGCACTACCTGAACGAGCTCGTCGGCCACGGACCCGGCCGGGTGCATCGGTGGCGGCGGGAGCATCACCAGCACGCCGTGCACGCCGGGATCACGCAGCAGGAGACGCAGGCAGGCAGCGTACATCTCAGGAGAGGCTGAGGCCAGGATGTCCACGGGGTTGCCCACGCTGGCGGAGCCGGGCAGCAGGCCTTGCAGCGCGGAGCGCGTGGCCTCGCTCAGTTCAGCCAGAGACAGACCGCATGCTTCCAGGGCGTCGGCGGCCATCACCCCTGGGCCGCCCGCGTTGGTGAGCACCGCCATCGCGCGCCCCGTGGGTAGGGGACACCACTCCAGGGCACGTGCCCAATCCAGCATCTCCTCGATGGTGCCTGCGCGGATCACCCCGGCGCGGTGGAACGCCGCGTCGTAGGCGGTATCCTGCCCTGCCAGCGCGCCGGTGTGAGAGACCGCGGCCCGCCGCCCTCCTGCGGATCGTCCTGCCTTCAGGGCGATGATAGGCTTCCGGCGCGCGATCCGGCCGGATTCCTCAACGAACCGCCGGCCGTCGGAGCAACCCTCCAGGAAGAGCGTCACGACCCGCGTGTCCGGGTCCTCCGCCACCAGGGGTAACAGTTCAGTCTCGGTGATGTCGGCCTGGTTGCCCAAGCTGACCATCCGCGAGATCCCAAGACCCAGCGCTCGCGCCTGCTCCGCCACGACCGCGCACATGGCGCCCGAGTGCGAAATGAAAGCGACGCTGCCGGGAAGCGGCCCCGGCGGTTGCAGGAACGTGGTATCCAGCGGCAGGTGCGTGTCCAGCACGCCGATGCAGTTGGGACCCAGCAGGCGGATCCCAGATTCGCGGGCAATGCGCGCGCACTCCGCCTCCAGGGCCGCGCCCTCCGGGCCTGCCTCACGGAAACCACCCGAGGTTACGATCGCGGTCCGGATCCCGCGCAACGCGCATGCCCGCAGCGCCTCGGAAACCGCCGGCGCTGGGACGATCAGGATCGCCAGGTCCGCGGGGTCGGGCACCAGGGCAACCTCGGCGTAGACGGGGCGATCGAGAAGGCGCCCTCCCTTGGGATTCACCAGGTGGATCGCTCCCCGGTACCCGCTCGCCACCAGGTTGTGCGCCACCCCGTAGCCCAGCTTGACGGGGTCGTGCGAGGCGCCGATGACGACAACCCCGCCAGGGCTGAAGAAGGGCAGGAGAGACGGATCCATGGTGTGGGCTAGACGAGTTCGGCCACGGCCCTTGCGAGCACGGTACGCGCGAGCAGAACAGGGCGGCGGGCCAGCCTCCTTACCTTCTGCTTCAGCGCCACCGTGTAGCCCAAGCAGTCCAGAACGACAATGTCCACGTTCGCATCTACGAAGGCGGCGCAGGCCCTGCTCAGGTCGTCGTCATCGCTCGCAGTGTAGGGCGAGAAAGGCAGCACGGTCACCACCGAGGCCACATCGCGCCACCTGCGTTCCTGGTCGGCGACCTGGTGCGCCGACGGCGTCAGCACGCCGATCCGGCCGCCCGGCGCGACCGCCCGGGCCAGTTGGAAGATCACGTGCTCGGGGTAGAGCACCATCCGCTGAGTCGCAAACGGCGGGAAAGTTCCTGTGCAGAGCAACACGATCAGGTCGGCCTGATGCCCCACTTGGTCAATGCAGCCCTGCACGCGCGGCAGGATCCGCCGCCTACCGACCAGCGCCTCGCTGCCGTCGCGCAGCCGTGTCACCAGGATGGGGTCGTCCAGAGTCGGGCGCAGTGCCGCGATCTCTTCATCGCCCAGGCCGTCCAGCGCGCCGGCCTCGATCACCCGGATGTCGGCTCCGAGCAGGGGCATGATCTCATCGAAGATGTCGGGGCGCGGGCTCTGCCCGATCGTAACCGCGGCCACGACGCCCGGGTTAGAAGACATAGTGCACAACCTCCTTGTCCACGGTACGCTCCACGTCCATGAACAGCTCGGGATCCCGCATCCCTGCGCCCAGGATCAGGCGCTGCCGCGGGACCACCAGAACGGCTACGCGCATCCCCGCCACCACCTCGGCCGTGGCCAGCGGCGTGCCATCGTCGGGGTTCATGGTGGTGACCAGATCCGGGAAGGTGGCCCTGCGTTCCCCATCGGTCTCCAGTGTCATGTACTCGTTCCAGAAGGTCAGCTCGTGCCGGCCGCGTCCACCACGTATCAAGACCGTTCCCACATCGTACCCGCCCGCGACCTCGAGCCGCACGCTCTCTACCGTGCCCTCATCCATCACCAGTCCACCCAGGGCCCTGGCGGCGGCCTCCACAACGGCCCCTCCCCCGCGGGGCCGCGCAGCCAGCATGGCTTCGCCCGTGGCGATCGCCTGCCGGATCGCGCCGGGCGCGGCATGGTTGCGGACATACGAGAGCGGCACAGGGTCGCGCGCCACGGCCACCGTGCCGCCGGCCTCGATGGAAGCGGTGCGGATCAAGAACGCCGCCCGCCTGATCGCCCCGGCAGCGTAGACCTCGATATAGCGCCCGGCAGCAGGGTTGCCGCCGGCCGCAACCTGGTGGGAGGTGTACCCTTCCACCCGCTGGAGCCCCATCGCGCCCATCAGGCCGGTGGGATGAGCGCGGCCGTTGCACGGCGCGTCCACCACAGGCAGGCCCAATGCGGCCGCCTGCAGCCAGCCGTTCACGGTAGCCCCACCGCCGTTCTCGTTGGCGATGATCCCACCCAGTATGATCCCGGCCCGCTCCGCAAGCAACCGCATGGCCCGTATGAAGTCCACCGGCCGCACGAACTGCTCCTTGGGCGAGGGCGCGCCGACCAGCGCCGCGGTGGCGATCATGGAATCGGGCGGGAGGTCGTCAACCGAGACGAGCTCCACCGTGCCCAGCGCCACTGCCAGGCGGCCGCGCGCAAGGCCTTCGGCTATCCATCCACCTCCGCCGCCACCCAGGACCGCGCCGCCCAGGACCGCGGCCTCGACATGCGCGGTGGTGAGCGCCAGGCGGCTCAAGCCGGGGCCTCCTGGCCCGGCGTCTGGAGGCGGCGCATCGGTCCGTACCGCATGAGCAACTCGTCGAACTCCTTGCGGTCGTAGAACTCGCAAATGCCTTCGCCGTAGGCCTTGGCGACCTCCAGGCAGAACCGCACCGCGGTCTCGATGTCGGCGGCCTGGCTGGCGCCCGATGCCGCGCCGGGAACGGGCACCTCGGCAGTGAGGGCTAGTCCCACCACCGGCGCAGCCGTCGCGGTCGAGGGCTGGACGATGCTGTTGATGTGCCGGAGCCCGGTGCCATAGGGCGTGATGTCCTGGGTGGCCAGCGGCACGATCACCGGCGCCAGGCCGGTCACCCACTGGTAGATGTCGAGCAGGCATTCGCCGGCCCGCAGGATGTACCCCTCCTTGACCGGCAGCGTGATGGCGATGCCCTTGTGGTTGATGACCCGGTTGCCCCGCGTCGTGTCAACGGATAGGATCGCCTCCATGGAGGGATCCACCTCGTGGGCGTTCATTGTCGCGATGTCCACGGGCGAGTTCATCATCGCCACCGGCGCGATCTGCATTATCACAGCGCGCGGACAGATGTGGGTGGCGACGATGACGTCCCCGGGCAATGGGTCTCCCTCGCGGCGCATCTCCGCCAGCTTGAGCGCGCACGCGACCGCGGTTATGGCGCCGTCGGCGTCCGAAACGAGGCCGATCCGGTCTGGGCGGGCGCCTATGCCGCCGAGCCTGCCAATGATGCCCAGCGTTCTGGCGTCCCCACCTGTGCTGCGTCCCCTGGTTCCCGGGAAGGCAACGCGGACGAAATCGGTGGAGCCCTTCTCGCCGGTTACCTGAACCACCTGACACTCCGCGCCGCGGCTACGGAGCGCCTCGGCCACGCGCTCACCGCTGGCCCGCGCGGAGTCAAGGAGATCGAATGCTTCCAGGGTCTGACTCCATGCCATCGTTCTTCCTCCTCGTGTACCTGGCCCGGATCATGCCGGTCTTCGCGCGGGCGGCGGCGGCTCCCTGCCCGGCTTGAGAAGAATGCCCTAGAGAACAATGCCGCCGTGGGGCCAGATCCGGTCCAGCAGGGTCCGGGCCTGGGCCGAGCCGTGCACCATCAGGTTGAGTGCCATGGCCCGCCACGCCTTACCGTACGAGCGTTCAAGGATCGCCTCCACGAGCAGGGACTCGCACGCGCAGTGGTGCTGCGTGAGCGCCACCACGTCCGGCGGGGCGACCCCACGGCCTGCAGGCCTCGGGCCCTGTGGGCCGAGGGATGCGGGTACTTCCACGATTGCGTCGTCCGGCAGCCAGGGCACGGCTCCATGGTTGGGCAGATCCAGGATCTGCGCGGCCCCGGCATCCGCGATCAGGGCCCAGATGACAGGCCCGATGATCTTGGCGTACCAGATTGCGCGGCGCCGTCCCACTCCTGCCGAGGACCCGGCCTCGTCCGAGGCCAGGTACGCGCGGTACTCTCGGAGCAGGGTTTCCTCCAGGTCCAGGAGTTCCTCTCCGCGCAGCCGCCGGCCCGTCTGCTGCCGGAGCACCACCTCGGGTACCAGCACGTAGTCGAAGAACGGTCCTGGGATCGCGCCCATGGCGCAGACCAGCTCGGCAGGAGCATGGATCCACGGGAGCTCGCCGCTGCGGGCCAGGACCTCACCTGTCACCTCACGCCCCTGGTGCCACACCCGCGTGATCCAGCCGAAATGGTGCATTCCAACGTAGTCCACCCGCACCTCGCCGGGGCCTGCCCCGATGACGCCGGCTATTCCCTCCAGCATCGTAACCGGCACATCGCACAGCCCGATCAAGCGCAGCCGGGTGGTCCGGTGCAGGGCAAGCTGAACCACGCTGCTCGGGTTGGTCAGGTTCAGCACCCACGCGTTGGGAGCATGTCGCTCGATCGCGGCACCCAGGTCCACGGCCACGGGCACGGTGCGCAGGGCGTTCGCGAATCCCCCAGGGCCCAGCGTCTCGTCGCCCGGGATGCCGAGCTCGCGCGGAAACGCCTCGTCGAACGCCCTTGCCCTGTACCCGCCCACCCGCACCTGCAGCAGCACGATCCCCGCCCGGTCCAGGGCACGAGGGAGATCCGTGGTCCAGCCCACCGCGAGCCCCTCCCTCTGCGCAGCCACGCGGGCGCACACCCGTCCCACGAGTTCCAGCTTCTCCGGGCTTCGACCGTGCAGCATCACCTCGAGCGGCGGGCTCGGCGTCGGAAATCGGGCCAGAACGGCCACGAGCTCGGGTGTGGCCACGCTGCTTCCACCAAGAACGGTGAGTCTGGTCATGCGCCGGGGCTATCCGGCGTAGAATGCCCTGACGGCATCCGCAACGGCGCGCACCTCTTCCTCGGTCAGCTCCGGGAAGATCGGGAGGCAGAGGACCTCGCCGCAGGCCGCCTCGGCTGCCGGGAACTGGCCGGGCCTGTAGCCCAGGGACCCGTATGCCGGCTGGAAGGGAACCAGCGTCGGATAGATGATCTGCGTACCGATGCCGCGCCCGGCCAGGTATTCCATCAGGGCGTCGCGCCGCTGTGCGCGGATGGTGTACATGTAGTAGACGTGCGTGTTGCCGGGAGTGACGCAGGGGGGCACTACCGGTAGGCCGGCCAGGAGCTCGGAGTAGAGCGCGGCCCAGCGCTGACGCCGCGCGATCCAGGCGTCCAGGTGACGGAGCTTCACGCGCAGGATCGCCGCCTGGAGTGCGTCCAGTCGTTGCTGGTGCCCGACGACCTCGTGCCTGTGCTTGGTCCGCTGGCCCATGTAGCGCAGAGCGCGGATCTCCTCGAAGTAGTCCTCCCGGTCAGTCGTAATGGCCCCGCCGTCGCCGTAGCATCCCAGGACCTTCGCGGGGTAGAAGCTGAAGCACCCGATCTCGCCCAGCGATCCGGTGCGGCGGCCGCGGTACCGGGCACCGTGGCTGTGAGCCGCGTCTTCGATCACTACGAGACCATGCCTCCGCTCCAGGGCGACCATCAGATCCATCTCGACCGGCTGACCGTACATGTGCACGGCAACAACCGCCCTGGTGCGCGGGGTCAGGGCCTCCTCGACGGTACCAGCGGTGACGTTGTATGTGGCCGGGTCAACGTCTGCGAACACCGGAACCGCGCCCGTGTACGATGTCGCGAACGCCGTCGCAGCGTAGGTGTTGGCCGGGACGATCACCTCATCGCCGGGCCCAATGCCGGCGGCAAGGAGGGCCAGGTGCAGCGCCTCGGTGCCATTGCTGATTCCAAGACTGAACTGCGTCCCGCAGTAGGCGGCCCACTCCTGCTCGAAGGCCTCGACCATGGGCCCGAGCACATAGCGCCCGGTGGGAAGGACCTCGTCCAGGGCCGCACGGATTTCGGTGGCGATCTCCGCATACTGGCGGGTGAGGTCCTCGGATGGGATTCGCAGCACGTTCTGCCTAGCCCGCCTGCGCCAGGCGCTCGAAGATCGGGACCAGCGCCGTGTAGGCGTCGCAGAAGACCGGGTAGAGATCGGCATAGCGCCCGCCGGCGGCCGGATCAGGAGACTGCTCCTCGACGATCTCGACCAGTTGCTCGGCAGCGCTGAAGTCCTTGATCAGCCCAACCCCGATCCCGCCTGCCACCGCTGCTCCCAGCGAGGTGGCCTCTTCCAGGTAGCGCGGACGCAGCACGGGCACGCCGTACACGTCGGCGATGATCTGCCGCCACAATCGTCCCCGTGCGCCTCCACCTATCAACCGCATCTGCTCGATCCCGGCGCCCTGCCGCTGGAAGGCGTCCAGGATGATGCGCAGGTTGAAGGCCACACCTTCCAGGACTGCCCGCGTCATGTGCGCCCGCGTGTGTGTCATCGTCAGGCCGATGAAGGCGCCCCTTGCGCGGGGGTTCCAGTGGGGAGCGCGTTCGCCCATCAGGTAGGGAAGATAGATCAGGTTCCCCGCGCCCGGAGGGATCGCCTCTGCCTCGCGGTCGAGGATCTCGTAGGGATCAACCCCGCGCTCTCGTGCCTCCTGGGCCTCAAGCCCGCCGAGCTGGTTCCTGAACCACTGGTAGGAGCCGCCCGCGGTCTGCATGGTGCCGGTGGGCATAATCATCCTAGGGTCCAGGTGGTGGAAGTTAAACGTGCGCCGTTCGGGATCCTCTACGGGAGCGGGAGATGCCAGCGCGATCCACGAGGATGAGCCGACGTAGTTGTAAGCGGTGCCCTGGCGAACCACGCCCGCGCCCACCGCGGCGCACGGACCGTCTCCGCCGCCGGCCACCACGGGCGTGCCCGGCGAGAGCCCGGCCTCTGCCGCGGCCTCTGGCCGCACCTCTCCCACCACGTCAATCGAGGAGCGCAGTGCCGGGAGTATCTCTGCGGACACGCCCACCGCGTCGAGGATCTGGTGCGCCCAAGTCCTGGAGTGCAGGTCGAAGGCGTTCATGCCCGACGCATCCGAGTAGTCGGTAACGAAATCGCCAGTGAGCCGACAGATCAGGTAGTCCTTCGCATGCAGCACCTTGTGGGTCTGCCTGAAGATCTCGGGCTCATGATCCCTTACCCACAGGATCTTCTCCAGGGAGTACGCGGGGCTGATGCGGTGGCCGGTCAGACGGTAGACCGCCTCCTCGCCGACCCGCTCGCGGAGCAACTGGGCCTCTCCCTCCGCGCGCTGGTCCGCCCAGATGATCGAGGGCCGCAGCGGACGCCCGCGGGCGTCCACCGGCAGGCAGCCCATCATCTGGCCGCTGAAGCTGACAACGCCGATTTCACCCGGGGCAACGCCGGCCTGCTCCAGCAACCGGCGGGATGACTGGCAGAACGCCCTCCACCAGTCCGCGGGGTCCTGCTCGGCCCAGTTGATGGCAGGGTAGCGTGTCTCGTACCCGGCGAACGCGCTCGCCAGCAGCACGCCGTCTTCCCCAAACAGCGTCGCCTTGTTGCCCGTCGTCCCCAGGTCGTGGGCAAGAATCAGCCGCCTCATCGTCCGAAGCCTCCCAGGACGTTGGTCACCAGGTACCGCTGCAGCCCAATAGTGATCAGGACAACCGGAAGAATCGTGATCAGCGACATCGCCGAGAGCGACCACCACTCTATGGCGCGCTGAGTGTGCTGGGACGCGATCAGGATGGGCATCGTGCGCGCTTCGCTGAACGTCAGGATCAGGGCGAGCAGGAACTCGTTCCAGGCAAACACCAGGCAGAACAGAAAGGTGGCCACCAACCCGGGCGTCGAGACCGGCAGGACGATGCGCCAGAGGATCTGAGCGCGGGAGGCACCGTCCGTGAGCGCGGCTTCCTCCAGCGAGGGCGGAATCTGCTTGAAGAAGTTGTGCATCAGCCAGACCGCCAGCGGCAGGTTGAAGGCGGTGTAGACCAGCACCATGCCCGCCCGGGTATCCGTCAGGCCCACCACGCGCAGCATCAGGAACAGCGCCAGGCCGGTCACTATGGGCGGCATCATCCGTTGTGAGACGATCCAGAACAGCACGTCCTGGTTGCCGAGCGGGCCGGCCCGCACCTGGAAGCGCGTAAGGCCGTAAGCCGCCATCGCACCCACGATCACGACGAGGAGTGTGCTTCCCAGCCCGATGATGACGCTGTTGGCCAGCGGCCGGCCGACCGTCTCCTTCTCTATCCCGAAGAGGATGGCGCGCCACGCGGAGAGCGTGGGCTGGAAGTCCACCCATGGCAGGAACGTGGCTCCCTGGCTCACGGCCAGGGGTTCCTTGAAGGAAGCGATCACGGTCCAGTACAGGGGGAAGAGCGCAAACAGGCCCCAGGCGGAGAGGGCGGCGTAGATGAGCCCGAGCCTGATCCCGCGCGCCCTCATGACCACAACTCCGCCGCCTGGTAGCGTCGCGTCACGCGCACCAGGACAAGGGCCGACACCATAACCAGGAGGAACAGCGCCAGGGCGATGGTGGCGCCGTAGGCAAGGTCGAAGGACAGGAAGCCCACGTAGTAGGCGTGGAGCGTCAGGCTCTCCGTGCCTACGCCTGGGCCACCCCCGGTGATGATGAAGATCTCGTCCACGATCTTGAACGCCTCCAGGGTGCGCAGCAGCGTCACCGCCACCGCGGTCGGCACGAGCATGGGGAACACGATGTGGCGGAAGAGCTGCCATCCCGAGGTCCCGTCGAGCTGAGCGGCCTCGATCACCTCCACGGGCAGGGCTTGCAGCGCGGCCAGGAGCACGATGAACATGAACGGGGTCCAGTGCCAGACATCGGTGAGGATGATCGCAAAGATGGCCACGTGCCGGTCGCTTGTCCAGGCCACCGGGGGAAGCCCAACCATGTCGAGCAGGGCGTTGAGAGGGCCGATGGTCTCATGGTAGAGCATCCGCCACGTGTAGCCGATGGCAATGGGAGCCAGCGTCATTGGCAGGATGAACACCGTGCGGAAGATTCCGCCTCCGCGCAGGGGCCGGTTCATCAGCAGTGCGAGTGCAAGCCCGAGCAGGAGCTCCAGCGTAACCGCGGCCGCCACGATGAGCACGGTGTTTGACAGCGAGTTCCAGAATCGGTCGTCGGTCGCCAGCCGGATCCAGTTGGCCAGACCTCCGAAGCCCAGCCGCAGTCCTCCCACCAGGGACACGCGGCTCAGGGTCAGGGCCAGCGTGAACAGGAAGGGAAAGACCGCAAACAGCAGCAGAATCCCAACGGCCGGGAACAGGAAGGGAGCCGCGGACTGCTGCCCTGGGCGGTACGCCTGGGTCGGTCGCGGATTGCTCACTCGGGTGCTCTCAACTGGGCGCTCTGAGCCGGGCGCTCTCAACCGGGCGCTCTCGACTGCCCGCGATCACCTTTCAGGCCGTGCTGGGGACGCCCCGCGGGCCTGCCCGCGGGGCGTCCCTCCGTGCTACTTGGCCGGGAGACCCAGCCACGCGCGGTATAGGGCGATCATCCTGTCGCGGCCCAGGTCGTTGGTGATCTTCTCCCACTCGGCCGCGGCGCCGTCCAGGGCGGCCTTGGGAGTGATCTCGCCGGCAGCGGCGCGGGCAAGCTGCGTCTCCATCGCATCGAGGTAGCGCGCCTGCCCAGGCAACTTCAGGTCAAGCTGGGCGTTGGGGTGAGCAAGCGAGGCCTTGATGGCCCCCAGGTACGAACCTAGGTCTGGCTCAACGAACCCAAACTTCTTCCAGCCCGAGGTGTCGGCGAAGTGGGACGCGCGGAACGGGTTGAGCCCGGTTTCCGCGGTGGTCACGGCGGTGTAGCTGTTCTTGGGCTCAGCGATGGTCCGGCAGAAGTCGTACGCGGCGGAGGGGTTCTTGGTTGTAACCATCACACCGCAGACCCAGCCGCCGAAGGCCAGGTAGGGCGCCACGTTGGGCCGCTCGACCGTCGTCCACTTGCCGGTCTTGTAGTCGTACACCTGCGAGGAGCCCGGCAGCACGATGGTGCCGATCTTCCCCCGCACGATGGACTTGGGATCCGTGCCCCCAACGATCCCGGTATCGCCCCAGTCGAGTGCAAGGGCGGCCACGCCGGCGGCGAACTGGCTGCGCACATCGCCCGAATCGAAGTTGATCATGCCGGGCGGGCCCAGCTTGACCAGGGCCACCCAATCCTCCAGGGCCTTCACGAAGCCCGGGTTGTTGATCTGCGGCTTCATGGTCTCCGGGTCGAAGAACATGTTCCCCCTCTGGCCCGGCACGCTCACATAGGAAGCCGCATGGGACATGAAGAACCAGAACGCCTGTCCGCCGCGCCTAAAGGCCTCGAGGACGCCGAAGCGCTTTTTGCCGTCCCCTGCCCATTCCCAGCCGTTGAAGAACTCGGCGATGTCGCGATACTCCTTCCAGGTCGCAGGAGGCCGCAGGTCGTATCCGTACTTGGCCTTGAACCGGGCCTTGTGCTTGGGGTTCTCCAGGGCGTCGCGCCGGTAGTACACCGTGTGCACGTCGCCGTCAATGGGAAGGGCATAGAGCAGGCCGCCCCAGTTGACTGTTTGCTGATAGGTAGGCAGGATGTCGCCCCAGCTGAGCCCGGCGTCGGCCTTGATGCGGTCGGTCAGATCGAGCAGGTACCGGTTGCCGGCGAAGTCACCCATCCAGGCCGAGGCGAACAGCGCCACATCATATGCCGCCGTCCCCAGGGCGAAGGAGGACATCAACTTGGAGTACAACTCCCCGAAGGGAGCCGTCACAAGGTTGATCTTCCCACCGGTGCGCTCCTGCCATGCCGGCGCGAACATCTGCACCGGCTTGGCGATGTACGGTGGGTTCTGGGTGAACACGGTAAGCGTAGCGCCCGAGAACGGCTTCCCCTGTCCGGCCGCTCCCATGGGAAGAAGCGTAACACAAAGGGCGAGGCCGACCAGCATACCGATCAGCCTTCTCTTGCGGGCCATGTGCTATCACCTCCCGACCAGATGGACTCCCCTGCTACCGCTCCCTTCCCTGCCGCCTCTCACCTCCTTCATTGTGGGCACGCCCTGCCATTCCCTCCTTGCATGCCCGGACGTAGACATCAGGGTTGACCACACCCTCAGGCCGCTCACCCGCCAGGACCGAGACGACGTTTCGGGCGGCAATGATGCTCATCCGTAGGATCGCCTCCCGCGTCTGGGAGCCCGCATGCGGCGTGAGAATCACCGAATCCAGGCACAGGAGATCGTCTGGCTGGGAGGGCTCGACCGTCCGGACATCCAGCGCGGCGCCTGCAAGGTCGCCCCTGCGCAGCGCCTCTGAGAGGGCCGCCTCGTCCACCAACTCACCGCGCGCCGTGTTGATCAGGTAGGCGGATGGCCGCATCAGCGCGAGTTCGTTGGCTCCGATCATGCGCACGGTTTCCTGCGCGAGCGGGGCGTGGAGCGAGACGAAGTCCGACTCCCGCAGCAGATCCGCAAGCGCCAGGAAGGTGACCCCCAGCGCGGCCTCCTCCTCGGGGGTAGGACGCACGGGATCGAAGTAGGTCACCCGCATCCCAAGCGCCCGCGCGCGGACGGCAACCTCCTTGCCGATGCGCCCCAGGCCCACGATGCCCAGGGTCTTGCCGGCGATCTCGGCCCCCACCTCCCGTCGCCAGTCCCCGCGCTTCGTCCGCGCATCGTACCTGGGAATGCCCCGGGCCAGAGCCAGCACGAAACCGATCACCAGCTCGGCAACCGCGGTCGCGTTGGCCCCCGCGGTTACGGTAACAACAATGCCCGCGGCAGTGGCGGCGGCCAGGTCAACGCTGTCAACGCCTGTCCCAAACCGCGACAGCACCCGCAGGCGGGGCGCGCCGGCGATCACCCTCGCTGTGATCGGCTCCGTGCCGACAATCGCACCATCGCAGTCCGCGATCATCTCGGCCAGGGCGGTCTCCTCCAGCCGCCCCTGGGAAGGTGAGATCTTGACCTGACACCCGGCCTGTTCAAGGATGCTCCAGTGTTCTCCCGGCGCGTCCCGGAACGCCCGTGCTGTCACCAGAACCGTGCGGCTCACCGCGTGTCCCCTGGGGCTGCTCCCTGCTGGAGCCCGGCAAGCGCCCGCGACGCCGGCCGCGTGAGATCGAACAGGGATCGGTAGAGGTCCACAAACGGCCTGTAGCGCGCGTGCTCCCCTGCGCGTGGTTCGATGCGGCCTGTCTGCCCCACCATCCGGCTGGCCGTCGCCTTGAGATCATCGTAGACTCCAACGGCGGCGCCTGCCACGATGGCGGACCCCAGAACCGCGAGCTCGGTGCGGTTCAGCCGCGCGTAGGGAAGCCCGAGCACGTCCGCCTTTATCTGGTTCCAAAGGTCGCTGGAGGACCCGCCGCCTATGACGCGGGCCTCGGTGAGGATCATCCCGGGCAGCAGGGCCTGCTCGATGTCCAGGTACAGCGCGTACTCGTATGCAACACCCTCAAGGAGCGATCTGTAGAAGTGGGCCTTGGAATGGGCCCAGGTGAATCCGATCCAGACTCCCCGCAGCGCAGGGTCGCTGGGGCAGACGCGGCCGCCCAGATGCGGGAGGAACAACAGCCCGTCGGCGCCGGGTGGGATCGCGCGCGCCTCTTCGTCCAGGGCCCGGTATCCTGCCTGCCCGTCGGCGAACGTGTCCCTGAACCAGCGCAAGTTCAGCCCCCCTCCGTTGATGTAGGCAAGGGAGTACCACAACCCCTCCGGCACCAGGCGCGCTGCGAACAGGGTCCGGTGCGCCACGTCAGGGGCGAACCGGTCGGTGCAGATCGCCAGCACGGACGCGGTGCCGGCGACGTCGAAGACCAGACCCGGCTCCACCATGGCGGCTCCCAGCATCCCTGCGGCCTGGTCTCCGCATCCTGCGGCGATAGGCGTGCCTGCCAGGAGCCCGGTGGCCGCCGCCGCCTCCGGCGTCACGCGACCGATGACCTCCCAGGGCCGGACGATCCTCGGCAGCTTCGACTGGGAAATCTCAAAGAGACCGCAGAGTTCACTTGACCACTTGGTCTCCTGTGTGTCGGCGAGGCAGGTGAAGTGGAGGTACGTGTAGTCCATGAACGCGTCGGCGCCGGCCAGGCCGGCCATGCGCCCAGCAACGTAGCCTCCCGGAACCACGAACTTCGCGACCCGGGCAAAGACATCCGGACGTTCGCGCGCCAGGTGCAGGATCTTGGGCCCATGGGAGTAGGTGGGCGGCCCGCCGGTCAGGCGGACTATCTGCTCCTCATGCGGACGCATCGCGTCAATGTAGGGCCCGCACCGGGTGTCCAGCCAGGAGTCGTAGGGAGTGGGCGTGCCCCAGTGCGCGTCAACCGTTCCTATCCCGGCCATCTGGCCGTCGAAGGACAGCCCGGCGACCTCGCCTGGGGATATGCCGCTGCGCTCGAGGCAGGCGCGGATCGTGCGCACCGCGGCACCGTAGAGATGCTCTGGATCCTGTTCAACCCACCCGGGACGCGGCTGAATCAGGCGGGACTCCTCTGATGCGTCGGCCAGGAGCGTGCCGTCTTGGGAGAAGATGGCCGCCTTGGTCGCGGTCGTCCCGAGGTCAACGCCTATGAGGCATGTCCGGCTCATAGTGGGGCCTCCGCGATGTACCTTGGGTTCTCCACAACGCTGGGCCGCCCGTTGTCTGCCACCACCAGCCGCGCAAACCCGGTAGACTCGATCGTGCCGTAGTCGTGCCCGGCGTCGCCGGGATAGGCAAAGAGCAGGATCAGCGGCACATCGCCGGTGTTGATCGAGCGGTGGCCCCAGTGAGGGGGGACATAGACGACGGTCCCAGGCCCGATGTCTACGGTCCGCCAGAGTCCCCAGCGGGTCTGCAGCATCATCAGGCCGTCTCCTGCCAGACCGTAGTACACCTCCGCGGCCTCGGACCTCTGATGGTAGTGCCCTTTGGTCATGAAGTACTCGTCTCCAACGCGACCCGGGTGCAGCACCGTCACCCCGTGGCAGAGGTGCCCTTCGCTCTCTGGGGCCGGGGCCACGAACACCTCGTAGACGAGAGGATCCACCTGGACCACCATCTCGGCCCGCGCCTTCTCGTCCCGGAATATCCCACGCAGGTCGCTGAGCCGCCGCGCGAGTTTGATCACGCCGTCTCCCAGCAGGCCCTCACGGAGATCCACTCGTGAAGAAAAGGGTTCCACCAGATCCATGGCCGTTCTCCCCATCCTCCCCCGGCCTACCTGTCCTTCCCCGGCCCTGCCTATCCGCCGAGGTCTATGCGGATGTGCTTGACCGCCAGGTACTCGGCCAGGGCGTGACGGGAGTTCTCTATGCCGAACCCGCTCTGCTTCCACCCACCGTAGGGATAGGCTATCTCGCCGCCGGCGACGTTGTTCACACCCACGGTTCCGGCCTCCAGGCGCTCGGCCACCGTGATCGCGGTGGCCAGGTCGCGCGTGTAGAGATAGGCGACAAGCCCGTAGGGCGTGTCGTTGGCGAAGCGCACGGCCTCGTCCACGCTACCCACGGCCATGATGGGCGCCACGGGTCCGAAGGTCTCCTCGCGCATCACCTTCATGTCGTGGTTCACGTTCACGAGCACGGTCGGAAGGAAGAAGTTGCCGCGGCTGTAAGCCTCGCCCTCTGGGGGCCCCCCGCCGTAGAGCACGCGGGCGCCCTTGGAAACGGCGTCCTCGATGTGATCACGCGCGGTCGCCACGCCGGCCGCGTTGGTCATCGGCCCGAGGTCCACGTCAGGGTCGAGGCCGTTGCCTATGCGCAGGGCCGCGGTCTTCGCCACAAACCGGTCCACGTACTCGTCGTAGACGTCCTGGTGCACGTAGATCCGGTTGATGGCGTTGCAGATCTGCCCCATGTTGCGGAACGAACGGTAGGCGCCGCCTTGTGCGGCCGCATCCAGATCCGCGTCCGGACACACTATCAGCGGGCAGTGGCCGCCCAGTTCCAGTGAGAGCCGGGCCACGCGGTCGGAGGCGACCCGCATGATCTCCTTGCCGGTCTCGGTCTGCCCGGTGAGCGCGATCTTCCTGATCAGAGGGTTGGCGACCAGGGCGCGGCCCACTACCGAGGCAGGCCCGCTCACCACGCCGGCCACGCCCGGTGGCAGTCCGGCCTCATGGAGGCACTCAAACAGCCGCAGCGTGGAGAGCGGGGTGTCGCTGGCAGGCTTGGCCACCACCGGGCATCCGGCGAGGAGCGCCGGCGCCAGCTTCCACGAGATGAGCAGCAGAGGGTAGTTCCAGGGCGCGATCGCCGCCACCGGGCCCACCGGCTGCCTTATGACGATGCTGCGGCGCGAGTTCGAGTCGGTGGCTATCGTCTCACCCAGCAGGCGCCGGCCCTCCTCGGAGAAGTACTCGAAGGCCTCTGCGGCGCCGTCTACCTCTCCCAGGGCTTCCTTGAGGGGCTTGCCCTGCTCGGCGGTAAGCAGCCGCGCGACGGGCTCGCGCCGCTCGCGGAGGAGGTCGGCGGCCTTTCTCAGCAGCCGGCCGCGCCTGGGAGCCGGGGTCGCGGCCCAGGCAGGAAAGGCCCGCGCCGCGGCCTCCACTGCGCGCTCGACGTCTCGCGCGGTAGCCTTGGGCGCGTGGCCTACTACCTCTCCGGTGGCAGGGTTGGTCACGGGAAAGGCCTGGCAGTCCTCGGCCTCTACCCACGCGCCGTCCACCAGCATGCGAAATGCCTGAGCTTCGCTCATCCGGTCACCCGCCTTTCGCTTCTACCAGGGGCGATTACGATCTTCAGTTCTCGGCGGGAGCGGGCGCGGTCGAAGGCCGCCAGCCCGTCTTCCAGTGGAAGAACCGCGCCGACCAGGCGTGACAGGTCAACGCGCCGCGCAGCAGCCAGGTCCAGAGCCCGCTTGAACTGCCAGCGGCTGGCGCCTGTGGTCCCGGTAACCGTGATCTGGCGATAGTGAATCCGATTGGGTGAGAAGGTGATGGTATCCTGACCGCGCGGAAGCCCGGCGAAGTAGACCACCCTGCCCTCTGCGGCCGCCAGGGCCGGGGCCTGCTCCATGGCCTGCGGAGAGGGCGCGGCCACAATGACCACATCCGCCCCTCCTCCGCCGGTCGCCCGCAGCACCGCCTCCTGCGCGTCCTCAACGTCAGGGTTGATGAGCACGTCCGCTCCAAAGCTGCTCGCCTGAGCCAGCCGCTCATCCAGGATCTCGCTCACGATCACGCGTCGGGCGCCGGCCAGGCGCGCCAGCAGCACGTGCATGAGCCCGATCGGCCCGCCTCCGACTACGAGCACCGTGTCACCGGGAACGATCCGGCCGGCCTGGATCCCGTTGTAGCAGCAGGAGAGCGGCTCGACGAGGGCTGCTTCGGAAAAGCTCATCCCATCAGGGATCGGGACCAGCAGGGCCTGGCGCAGTGCCCGCTCCGGCACGAGCATGAACTCAGCAAAGCCACCGTCCAGATCAATGCCGAACGCCTCGTATGTGGGGCAGAGGTGCGTCTGCCCGCGGATGCACTGATCGCAGGCGCCGCAGCCGATGTTGGGGATCACCACCACCGGCATCCCGACCGAGATGCCGGTCACCTGCGGACCTGTCGCCGCCGCCCGGCCCGCGACCTCGTGTCCTGGGACGCGGCGCACGCCGTCGCGGATCTTGAGGTGCCCGCCCCCTACGATTCGCAGATCCGTGGCGCAGATGCTGGCCGCCGCCACCTCCAGGAGGACATCCCCGGCTCCCAGGCGCGGGGTCTCGATCTCGACGAGCCGGAGCCCCTCTGGGGCATGGTACACCAGCGCTTTCAAGCCCGATCCTCCAGGACGCCCTCTTTCTTGACGTCCTCTTCCTTGAGCGGGAGGACGACCGGCGCGCCCAGGCGGCTGGAGAGGTTGGCCGCGAGCGTGGCCTCCAGCGCCTTCCTGCCGTCGAGCCCGGTGGAGAGAAGCTGCTCCTCTGCCCGTATGCAGCGGATGAAGTGCGCGGCCTCAGCGACGTACGCTTCCCTGAACCGATCGCGCCAGCTCGCGAACGGCTTGGACTGGACGCCGGACTCCCTCGTGCAGAGCAGGACGGCTCCGCCCCGCAACTCGCCCACTTGAAGAACGCCCTCGGTGCCCAGGACCTCCAGCCGGGCGTCGTAGCCGTAGTCCACCGGGCACGCGCCGTCAATCGTGGCCAGGGCGCCGTCCGCCATGCGCAGCGTCACCACCGCGCTGTCGTAGAACCCGGGGAACTCATCGAGCAGATCGGGCCGCTTGGACGCGGACGTCTCGGCATAGACCCGGGTAACCTCCGAACCGGCGATCCACCGCACGGTGTCGAAGTCGTGGCTGTTCACCTCCGCAAGCATGCCGTTACTGCGAGTAGGATCCCAGGCCCAGCGCGGAGGCAGGCCCGGCCCGCGGGTGAGTGATCGAATGACCATGGGGCGACCGATCCTGCCGTCGGCCACGAACTGTCTGGCCTCCCTGAAGGCAGGATCGAACCGACGCATGAACGCCATCTGCAGCAGGACGCCCGCATCTGCCGCGGCCTCGATCATCCGGTCTGCCTCGGCCAGGTTCAGGGCCATGGGCTTCTCGCAGATAACGTGCTTGCCGGAGTGGGCGGCCGCCACCGCGATCTCCGCGTGCGTGAAGGTGGGCGTGGTTATGCACACCGCGTCCACCGGCGCCCCATCGAGCGCCTCACGGATCCCGGTGAACCGCCCGGCCACCCCGAGCTCCGCTGCGCGCGCCTCCAGTACCTCGCGGTCGGCCTCGACCACCGCTGCCAGCACGGCGCCGGCCACGTGCCGCTGGAAGTTGACCGCGTGAACCATGCCGGCCCGCCCAAGCCCTACGACGCAGACGTTCACAGCTGATCCCACCGATATGGCCTCCCCTGTCTGCACTGCCCGCTGCGACATCTCCTGTGGCGATGTCTCCTCAGGCAATGTCCTCCTCGATGGCGCGCAGCCGCTGGATGGACTCCTCGGCGAAGCTATCCCAGAGATGGCGCAGGCGGCTCATCCGGATCGCGATGTAGGGATCCGGCAGCGGTGGCAGCGGTTCCAGCGCCAGCGCCCGCGTGTAGCCGATCTCCCGCAGGGCCCGCATCAGCGCCCGGAAGTCGGTGTGCCCGCGGCCCACTGCCTGGCGATTGCTGTCGGAGATGTGCACATTCACCAGCCGCTTCCCTGCCAGCCGCACCGCGGCCGCGGGGTCCGCCTCCTCTATGTTCATGTGGAACGTATCCAGGTGCACGGCTACCGCGTCCGACCCAACCTCGTCCGCGAACCGCAGCGCCTGCTCGCAGGTGTTGATCAAGAAGGTCTCGTACCGGTTGATGGGCTCGATGGCAAGGAAGACGCCCTTCGCCTCGGCGGTGCGCGCGGCCTCGCGCACCGCGTCCACGGCGTTCCGCCACGTCTGGTCGTAGCCTTCCGTCCAGACGGCCTCGTCACGCAGCTCCATGGTCGGCGCGGTCTTTGCCACTGCGGAAGGCACGACGATAACCAGCGGCGCGCCCACCGCCGTCGCGAACTCCACGCACGCCTCCAGGTATCGCACCGCACGGCCGCGCACGAGCGGGTCAGGACTGGCCAGGTCGCGGCTGTCCGTGGGCCAAGGATACATGCCGGCGATGGACAGCACGCTCAAACCGTGCTTCTGGCACAGGCCCACAACCTCCGCCGGATCGTACTGGCCCGGCTCGCCCATCAGCTCCACCCCGTCGTAGCCGAACCTGCGCAGCCGCTGGAAGGTGAGCTCCAGGGGCTCATCCCCGTAGATCCAGTTGCTGATCGAGTACTTCACGGCCTCACCTCCCTAGGGCTCCAGCCAGATGGAGTAGCGGTACCGATCGGCACGGTAGAATCCCTCGACGTACTCGATGGGCCGGCCGTCCTCGGCAAAGAGCGTGCGCCGCAGCACCAGCACAGGGCTGCGCCGGGACACCTCCAGGGCCTTGGCAAGGGCAGGCGTCGCCTGCTCGGCCTCGATGTACTGGAAGGCCTTGGCGAGCTTCAGGCCCAGGCGGTACTGGAACAGGTCGTAGAGGGATCCCGTGAAATCCTCCTGCCCGGTCAGGCCAACCCACCTGGGCAGGTAGGACATGAGCACGACGATCACGGCACCGTCTGCGCAGCGCACCCGCTCGATCTTGAGCACCTGTTCGCCCGGCTCAACCCGGAGCGCCTCGCGAACCGCAGGGCCCGGCTCTACCCACGAGGCCATGGCGCTGCGCGTGGAAGGCTCTGCCCCGCGGCTGCGCATCTCCTGCGTGAAACTCACCAGCTTGGGCAGGGGCTCCTCGATGCGGCGCTGGAGAACGAAGGTCCCCTTCCCGCGGCTGCGGACCAGGTAGCCCTCGGTGACCAGCGCTTCCACGGCCTGCCGTACGGTCTGACGGCTGACATTGAAGATGCGCTGCAGCCCGGCCTCGGTGGGAATCGGCGCCCCGGGGCTCATCTCCCCGGACTGTATCTTGGACCTGATGGCCTCCCTTATCTGGGAATAGAGCGGGGCAGCACCCCCGTGGCGCACCAGGGACACCCCCTCGATGCGGTCGCGGACAGCTTCTTCCGGACGGTCAGTCATCGCTACGCTCCAAACCGCCGTCTGCGCCACTGATCGAAGACCACGACGGCAATGATGACGAGGCCGTTGACCACGCGCTGCCAGAAGGCCGACACGTTGAGGAGATTGAGCCCGTTGCCCAGAACGCCCATGATCAGGGCTCCAACCACGGTTCCGATCACCGTGCCTTCACCGCCGAAGAGGTTGGTGCCACCCAGCACAACCGCGCCAATGGACTGCAACTCCATCCCGTCCCCCATGAGCGCGTTGGCTGAGTTCAGCCGGCCGGTCAGCACCAGGCCTCCGATGCCCGCGGTGAATCCGCAGAAGGCGTAGACGGCGATCTTCGTGCGGTCCACGTTGATGCCCGAGACCCGGGCCGCCTCGCGGTTTCCTCCCACGGCAAGCGCCGAGCGCCCGAGCCGCGAATAGTGCAGGACGACCAATCCCATCAGGGCCGCCGCCACGGCAACCACAGCGGGCACAGGCACGCCCAGGACCGCGCCGCTGCCGAGCCAGATGAGCTCAGCAGGAAGATAGGCCTTCAACTGGATCGCGGTCACGTGAGAGGGCACGGGCAATCCATCCGTGAGCAGCAGGGCGACCCCGCGCGCCGTGGTCATCATCCCGAGCGTGGCGATGAAGTCGGGGATTCGCCCTTTCGTGATCACCAGGCCGTTGATCAGGCCCAGCAGAGCTCCCACGGCCAGCCCAAGGGGAATGCCCAGCCAGACGCTCCATCCCCAGTACGCCAGGGACACCGCCGAGACAGAGCCGGCCAGCGCCATCATCGCCGCCACCGAGAGGTCAATGCCTCCCGAGATTATTACGAGCGTCTGGCCCACGGCCAGGATGGCGGTCACCGAAGTCTGGGCCAGGACGTTCATGAAGTTGCCGGCTGTCCGGAAGTGAGGCGAGACGGCGGAGAGGTACCCGGCGAGCAGGAAGAGGGCGATGATGGGCCCTCCCTTGAGCAGCAGTCTCCCTGCCCAGGTTCCCGAGATGCCAAGCGCGTCCCTCGCGACGGCCATCTCCGGGGAGAGCTGCGTTTCTCGCTGTTGCGCCATTAGGCCTCCTCCTGGCCGGATGAGGGCAGTCCGACTGCGCTGCGCAGAAGATCCTCCTGGGTGGCTTCGCCCCGGCGGTACTCCGCCGTAATCTGCCCGCGATGCATCACCAGGATTCTGTCTGCCATGGCCAGCACCTCCGGGATCTCCGACGACAGCATCAGCAGCCCCACCCCCTGCGCGCACAACCGCCCCATGAGCTGGAACACCTCGGTCTTGGCACCCACGTCAATCCCGCGCGTGGGCTCGTCGAAAACCAGCACCCGCGACTTGCTGGCCAGCCACTTGGCGAGCACCACCTTCTGCTGGTTGCCGCCACTCAGGAACCTAACCGGTCGGGACAGGATCGGCGGCTGTATCCTGAGATCCTCGACCAGTCTGGCCCCGACCCGCTGTTCCTCCCTGTGGTCAATGATGCCGGCGCGCGTTACGCCATCGAGGCTCGCAAGGGTGATGTTGGGCGGCAGGCCCATCATCGGCACCAGGCCCTGCCGCCGGTCCTCGGTGGAGTAACCGATGCCGTGCCTGATCGCGTCTTCGGGCGAGTTGACCTCGATCCTCTCGCCGTTTACCAGGATCTCGGCCCGCGCGGCCCGCTCCAGACCGAAGAGGGCCCGTGCCAGCGAGGTGCGTCCCGCGCCCCGCAGGCCGAAGATGCCCAGGATCTCGCCGGAGTGGACCGTGAAGTTGATCCCGTGGAGCAGGCCGCCCGCGCAGAGGTCGCGGACGGTCAACACCGGGGCGCCGATAGGCACATGCGTCTTGGGAAACCGCTCGCGGATGTCGCGCCCTACCATCATGCGTACCACCGCGTCCTCGCCGGCGTCTGCCACAGCCACGGTTCCGACCTTGCGGCCGTCACGCAGCACCGTGGCGCGGTCCCCGATCTCCCTGATCTCGCCGAGCCGGTGCGACGTGTACAGGACCGAAACGCCCTTGCCCCGCAGGCCACGGAGGAGGCCGAACAACCGGTCGCGGTCCCGGTCGGACAGGGCAGAGGTCGGTTCGTCGAGCAGCAGAATCTGAACGTCCAGCGCCAGGACCCTGGCTATCTCGGTCAGTTGTTGTTCCGCAACTGAGAGATTGCGCACCGGCATGCGCGGGTCTATCGGCACTCCCAGATTGGCCAGCACGGCCTCGGCCTGGGCCACCATCTCACGCCAGTTGACAAGCCCTCCGGCACGGGCCGGCCACCGTCCCAGGAAGATGTTCTCCGCCACGGTCAGGCCGGGCACCAGGCTGAGCTCCTGGTAGACCATACCGATACCGAGCGCCCGGGCATGCTTTGCATCCGCGATCTCAACCGGCCGACCGCGCAGCAGGATGCGGCCCGAGTCCTTCTGTATCGAACCGCTCAGGATCTTGAGGAGCGTGGACTTGCCGGCGCCGTTCTCGCCCAGCAGCATGTGGATCTCGCCCTCTGCGAGGTCGAGGTCCACCTGGTCCAGGGCGTGGACACCTGGGAAGCGCTTGTCAATGCCCTCGAGTCGGAGGATCTCGCCGCCGGACACCTCAGAACCCCTACTGCGCCGTGTACCCGCCGTCTACGGAAAGCACGGCCCCTGTCGCGTAGGCGAGATCGTCGGACGCCAGGCACAGGATGCCGAAGGCAATCTCTTCGGGGCGCCCCAGCCGGTCCATTGGCCGGACCGACTCAAGGGCGCGCCGGGCCGCCGCCGGGTCCGGCTGGCGCGCCACCGCCGCCGCGACCAGGGGAGTATCAGAGGTGCCCGGGCAGATGCAGTTGGCGCGGATCGTCGGCGCACCGTCCACGGCCAGGCTCCTGGTAAGGCCGATCAGCCCTGCCTTGGTGACATTGTAGGCCACCTGTCCCTTGATTCCCACGAGACCGGCCTCAGAAGCCACGTTGACGATCACGCCGCCGCCCCCGCGGCGCATCACGGGGATGCAGTACCTGGCGCACAGGAACGGGCCGGTCAGGTTCACCTCCAGCATGCGCTGCCAGTCGTCCTCGTTCGTGGTCTCAGCGTCGCCCTGGCGGTAGATCGCCGCGTTGTTCACCAGAATATCAAGGCGCCCGAAGGCTGTCAGGGTCGCTTCTACCATGAGGCCGACCTCATTCGGCCTGGACACATCCGCGGCCACGAACGTGGCCTCCCCGCCCTCGGCGGCTATCTGCGCAACGGTGGCGGCGCCGGCTTCCCTGTCCACATCTGCCACGACTACCCTCGCACCCTCGCGCGCAAACAGGAGGGCCGCGGCGCGGCCGATGCCTGCGCCGCCTCCTGTGATCACCGCCACCTTACCGCGTACTCCCATGCGATCATCCCTCCATGCAAGCACCTGCTGCATGCATTTGACCGCGGGCTGGAGGTCTGAGTGAACCCCCAGCCCGCCGGATTCCTACTTGAACTTGGCCTTGATGGCGGCCCAGTTTACGGGTTCCAGCTTGGGGTTGGGGTAGTATTCCCGCGCGTTGCCCTTCCACACGGTGCGGGGACGGATGTCAAAAAGCTGGGGCACATCGGCCTTCTGCCCCAGGGCCAGCATCACGGCAAACTTCGTGCCGTACCAGCCCCACTCAGGGAAGCCGTGCCAGGTCTCGGCCATCAATCTCCCCTCGGCAATCCGCTCGGTGGATTCCGGGGTCACGTCGTTGGTGAAGACCTTGATCTCGGTGCGCTTGGCTGCCTCAGCAGAGAGCATTGCTCCCAGCCCCATCTCGTTGGAAGCAGCCCAGATTGCCTCGAGACTGCCCTTGGGATTGCGGGTCAGGAAGTCCTCGGCGGCCTTGCGCCCCTTCTCGCGGTTCCAGTCGGCCGGCAGCGTCCCGACCACCTTGACGCCGGGGAACGGGCCCACTACCTTGTTGAACCCGTTCAGGCGCGCCGTGGAGAAGAACCCACCAGCCACGCCCTCGATGATCGCAACGCGCGCCTTGATGGCCGCGGTCTTGGGATCCACGTTCTTGTAGAGATCCTGCCACCACTTGAGGTCCAGGTAGGTGCCCGGCTTCACGTCCACCTTCCTGCCGGTGCCCAGCACTCCGGGACCTCCGTAGTAGTCGAGAAGCGAGTAGGCGGAGATCATGCCCGCCACGGTGTTGTCAAACCCGATGTAGGAGGCGACGTCCACACCCTTGATGGGCTCCAGCAGGTTGACGATGATGACCGGGATACCGGCCGCGTTCGCCTTCTTGATGGCGGGAATAACTACCTCGACCTCGATGGGCGAGATGGCGATCACGCTGACCTTGCGCTGGATGTAGTCCTCGATGATGGCCACCTGGTCCGCAAAGGCCACGTGCGTGGCCGGGGAGCGGCTGATCACCTGGACCTCGATGCCGGCCTTCTTCGCGTCGGCTGCGCCCTTCTCGAAGAAATCGGTGGCGGTCTTGAAGACACCGGTTATGTCGGGAGGCGTCCACCCGATCACGACCTTGGGAAGCGGGGGTCCTGCCATTGAGGACAGGCTGAGCGCCAGCACGGCTGCGACGCTCATGGTGACGACGCGCCACGTCAGACCGCGACACTTCATCTATCTCCTCCCCTCCCTATTCAGGAGCTTCTCGACGTTCAGGAGTTCCTCAACACGGCCGTGCGCTACTCGACGCTCTCACCTCCGTCCCGATGGGATTGCCTCCCCGAGTGACGCTTCATGGAAGGCAAATGTACGGATGTCTCGTCGTCCATCCGTCCTGTTCATTATATCGCTGCTCGGGAGCGGCGTGTCAATGGCGCTAGAGGTTCAGCTCTTCCAGGTACCGAAGCGATCGATCCAACCTCTCCTCGGGTTGAACGCTGAACACCTCGAACACGCGCAGGTGCTCCGGGCGGGCATAGGCGCGCAGCGCCTCGAAGTCCACATCACCCTCGCCGGGCGGCAGGTGGTCCCGCGTCAAGCGGGCGTCGTGCAGATGAAGTCCCAGAAGGTGCTCTCCGTAGCGTTCCAGGTACTGCGCGGGAGTCGCCAGGCCGAGAACCTGCTGGGCGTGGCCATGGCCCACATCGTGCCAGTACCCGACGCCGCGGTGCCCGAACTCCCGGAGTATCACGGCAAACTCCTCGAAGTTCGGAAGATCGTTGTACTCGTAACGGGTCTCCGCACCCAGATGAACGCCTGAACCCGCGGCGTGGGCGGTCAGCGCCTCCAGACTTGCCATGCATCGGTCCAGGTGGCGATCCGCCGCAGCCCTGCGCGCAGCAAGTCCCTCTGCAAGCAGCGCCTTCCACTCGTCCCCATCCCCGACTTCCATCCCGGCTTTCATCCCGGCTTCCATTGCCTGGACGATTGCCGGTTGCGGGAGCGTGCCCTCCACGGTGCCCAAGTGCAGCACGATTGCGCGCGCGCCCACGGCCGCGGCCATATCCACTGTCGCCTTGGTGAAATCCACGGCGGCCCGCCGGCGCCTCTCGTCGAGCGCGGCCAGGTCGTCAAGGCGCGCGGCCCCTGCGTAGGGCACCGGACACGGAGCGTGCAGGCTGACTATAGGCGGATAGCCGTCGCCCGCAACCTGCCGCACCTCGGCCGCTAGATCCACACCCACCGAGCTAAGCTCGACCCCGCCAAAACCCAGGCGGGCAGGCAGGCCGAGGAGTTCGCGGGCGTCCGTGACCCGCGCAACATGCCACGCCGTTGAAAGCGCGAACCGCGACACGGACTCGCCCCTTCACATCGCGTCTGCGAACACCGCGGCCACCTGATCCACGCTCAACTCCCGCGGGTTGTTGTCCATGAGGCGGCGAATCGCGTGCGCCTCCGCGGCCATCTCCGGGATCACGGCCGGATCCACGCCATGCCGGGCCAGGCCCATTGGGATCCCGATCTCGTCGCACAGGCGGCGCACTGCTGCCGGTGCCGTGAGGCGGTCCGGGTGCGGACGGCCTTCGGGTAGACCACCTTCAGGCAAACCGCCTTCAAGCATGAGCGCGACCTCCGCGTACTTCACCTCGACCGCGGGCAGGTTCGCGGCCATTACGCTGGGCAACAGCAGGGCGATGGCCAGGCCGTGGGGGACATGGTAGCGGGCGCCCAACGGGTAGGCCAGGGCGTGGGTCGCCGAGGTGCCTGCCTGGCCGATCGCTGCCCCTGCCAGGAAACTACCCAGCAGCATGCCGGCGCGCGCGTCCAAGTCGTTACCCTGGCGCACCGCGCCGCGGAGGCTCCGACCTGCAAGCAGCGCGGCGTGCCGGCTGTACATCTCGGTGTACATGTCCGCCCTGCGGGAGGTGTAGGACTCGACGGCGTGCGCCAGCACGTCCATGCCGCTCTGGGCGGTGATCGCAGGAGGCAGGGTCACGGTCAGGCCCGGATCCAGAACCGCATAGGTGGGAATCAGGTGAGGGCTAACCATAGCCACCTTCTCGCCCCGCTCGTCGTCCATGATCAGGGCATTGGGCGTCGCCTCAGAGCCGCTCCCGGCTGTGGTGGGAATGAGAATGCTCGGCAGACCCGTCCCTGGAACTAGACCAACGCCTATGTAATCACGTACGTCACCCGGCCGGCCGGCCAGCGCCGCGCAGACCTTGGCTGCATCCAGCGTGCTGCCGCCACCCAGGCCGATTATGAGATCGTGCGCGCCGGCCCGCGCAGCTTCCAGCGCCGCTCTCACGCAGGAAAGAGGCAACTCCGGTTCCACATCGTCGAACACGCTTGCCGAACCCTGCGGCAGCCCTGCGGCCTCCACCACGCTCTCCGCCACCCCGAGCCGCGCCACCGCCCTGTCGGAAACCAGCAGGGGGCGCCGCGCCCCTGAGCTGGCCACCAACCCCCTCAGCGCCGAAAGCGCGCCGGGGCCGAAAACGTGCTCCGGCAATCTCCAGGTGCGAACATCCAGTCCAGCCAACCGGGTCAACCTCCCTCTCTCAGTCCACACAATTCGGCTTCCGAATGCTTCTCGCTGGGTGACGGGCGCACCTGTCCAGGGCCTTGCGGCAGCTCGGTTCCGCGCGGTGAAGACTACCCTGCCGTCGGATCTATGATGTTGAGGCCGGTGAAGTACCGCCGGTAGAACCCACGGTCTCTGGTTAGAAGCGCATCCGCCTGCAGCCTCGCATGCGCGCCTACGAGAAAGTCCGCAACGACCCGGTCTCGGGCAAGGCGCGCGCCCTTCCGGTGCTCCCTCCGCAGTTTGCCGGCTGCGATCGCGGCCTGGGGCGAGACCGGGTCGAACTGCACGCCGAGGCCGGCCATGGCTTCCTGAAAGGCGTCGTCCCCGGGAAAGTGCGCCCGGATTTCAGCCCAGACCACCTCGCACGCCACGAGGGCCCCGGCATCATAGGCCGTCCGCAGAGCCGATCGAGACCGCTCGCCAAACGTGGGATCAGCGCCGAGGACGTCCAACAGCACGGAGGTGTCCAGAGCGGTCCTCATGGCCGCTTCGGTCGAGGGCCACGCATCTCATCCAGAAGGACATCCACCGGCCGCTTCAGTCGCAGTGTGCCAAATACGCGGTCCACAGGGTGTTGCCCCGGGCGGCCCTTTCGCATGACTACATCCCGTTCGCGGAGATCGAAGGTCACGGGTGTCCCCGGGTGCAGACCGAGCTGGTTGCGCACCCACACCGGAATGGTCACCTGACCTTTGGTAGAGATGGTGCTCTTCATACATCAAAAGTAAAGCGCATTACCAGGGATGTCAAGCCGGTAGCCACCACGCTCTCTGCCATCCCGAGCCGGGCCGGCGCCTTGTCATTCACGAAAGCTCCGGAGATCATTCACGGCGCCTTCATAACGGCCCGCTACCCTGGGAGATAGGAAGCTTGGCCCAGAACTCTCATGAGGAGGCGGCGAGAGATGAAAAGCGCGAGGATACTGGCAATCGCTATCGTGCTCCTGGCTGGGGCGATGGCCATTCCAGCCGTAGTATCGGCTCAAGGCATGTGGGGACCGGGCATGCACTGGGGATATCCCGGACAGCCCCGGAGCGCTCGGGTAGTCACCATTGATCAGGCTGCAACGCTGGCGCGACAGATGGTTGCCCGCTACGGCAATCGCGACCTCGTCGCGACGGAGATCATGGAGTTCGCCAACCACCTCTACGTGGTGGTCGCGGAGAAGAGCACCGGCGTCGGGGCCTTCGAGTTGATCGTAGAGCGCAACGGTTGGGTCCGTCCTGAGCCCGGGCCCAACATGATGTGGAACTTGAAGTACGGCCACATGGCCGGTTGGGGCGGGGGCGGCATGATGGGCGGCGGAATGATGGGCGGCTGGGGCGCTCCCACGGGGCAATCACTGACCCGCAACCAGGCCCGACAAGCCGCGCAGGGGTGGTTGAATCAGGCCTTCCCCGGCGCCAAGGCCGAGGAAGGCATGCCCTTCTACGGCTACTTCACCTTCGATTTCGAGCGCGGCGGCAAGGTAGTGGGAATGCTGAGCGTGCGCGCCTCCACCGGTCAGGTCTGGTACCACACGTGGCACGGAACCTTCGTCCGGGAGAAGGAGTTGAAGTAGGACCCTCTCGTACCCTGAGGCACACTTTGGGTGGGTGAAGACAGGACGCAGCTTCGCGCTGCGTCCTGTTCTTGCTACGAGGATCCCCCCGGATAGAACGCGCGCGGACACTCGGCCAGTCCGGACGCGTTGCTCACCCTTGAAACACAAAAGCGCATACAATAAGATATGCCCGCAGGTACGCAAGGCGGCACGCCTTACCCGGGGGGACCTCGCGTGCAGACAGATCGCATCTTCACCGAGTTGAAGGAGCGCATCCTGGCGTTCGGCCTCAAGCCCGGCGAGCGACTGCTGGAGGATGAACTGGCGCAGGAATGGCAGACGAGCCGGACGCCTATCCGCGAGGCGCTGAGAAGGCTGGCGCAGGCCGGGTTGATCCGCATCGTCCCGCGGCGCGGGTACTATGTGCGGGAGATCAACCTCGGGGAAATGGAGGAGCAATACGAGGTCCGCGTGGCGCTGGAGACCTTCGCGGTTTCCCTGGCGGTGGGCCGGGGGCGCGCGGTTGACTGGAGGACGCTACAGGAGACCTGGGCCGAGATCCCCGAGCCTCTTCCCTCGCCGCCGACGATGCTGAACCTGGACGAGGGCTTCCACGCCGCGATTGCCGAGGCCGGCGGCAACGGGGCTCTTTCCGAATACCTGCGCTCCATCAGCGAGCGGATTCGGGCCATCCGCGCCAAGGACTTCAACGATCCCCAACGGATCCGCCTCACGTATCTTGAACACGCCCGCATCCTCGAACTCATCGTGCAGGGAGATGCCGGCGCCGCCAGCGCGGCCATCCGCGATCACATCCTTGAAAGCAAGGCCAACGTAATGCACGCAGTCAAGGAACTGCTGGCTTCCATCTATCTGAATCGGTGAGGAATGCACCATAGAGAAACGAGGGGACAGATGTCGTGGGTGCGCGTTGACGCGGAGCCCTACCCGTTCGAGTTCGAGCCGGACGCGACTGCGCTGCTGGTCGTCGACATGCAGCGCGACTTCCTACAGCCGGGCGGATTCGGCGAGATGCTTGGAAACGATGTGGCCCTTCTGCGTAGGGCCATCGCTCCGACCCGCCGCGTGCTGGACGCGTTTCGCGCCCGCGGCATGACGGTCATCCACACAAGGGAAGGGCACCTCCCCGACCTGAGCGACCTGCCGCCCACAAAGAAGGCACGGGGACACTTGAAGACTGGGATTGGGGATGCCGGTCCGATGGGCCGGGTACTCATCCGGGGCGAGCCCGGGCACGAGATCATCCCCGAGCTTGTCCCGGCCCCCGGCGAACCCGTAATAGACAAGCCGGGCAAAGGGTCTTTCTACGCGACCGGCCTGGATCTGCTTCTCCGGGAGCGCGGCATCCGGAGCCTGATCGTGACCGGGGTCACAACCGAGGTGTGCGTACACACCACCGTGCGCGAAGCCAACGACCGGGGCTTCGAGTGCCTCGTGCTGGAGGACTGCGTGGCATCGTACTTCCCCGAGTTCCACGAAGCCGGGATCAGGATGATCAAGGCGCAGGGCGGGATCTTTGGATGGGTGTCTTCCTCAGCGGCCCTCTTGGGAGCGCTGGGGGAGGCCGGGGCCGTATCGGGCGTCGAGGAGCCCGCGTGACCATAGAGACCCTAACCGCAAAGACCATAACCGCGGAGGGCGTGGCCGCCGCTGCACCTCCCCGCGCAGAGTGGTCCCTTGCGCACCGTGACATCCTGCCCACGCGGCCCGCCCAGCGGGTAATCGGCTGGACGGACTTCGTCTGGCTCTGGTTCGGCATGGTCGCCCAAATGGGCGTCTTCCTGCTGGGGGCGTCGTTCGCTGGAAGGCTGTCGCTCACAGACGCGCTCGCGGCCATCGCCCTGGGCAACCTCGTCGTTGGGGTTGTATCCGTGCTCAACGGCGACATCGGCATCCAGCACGGTGTGACCTATGCCGTATACCTGCGCGCGCCGTACGGCATATGGGGTGCCTGGGCGCCGTCCCTGCTGCGGGCCGGCGTTGCGGTCTGCTGGTTCGCGATCCAGACCTACTTCGGCGCCACGGCAATAGACATGTCCGTGAGACTGCTCACTGGGTACTCCAACTGGCCGCTGTGGTACTGGTCGTTCGGTGCGCTCCAGATACTGATCACGATGCGCGGAATCCACGGCATAAGGCAAGTGGAGAACTTCGCGGCGCCGGCCCTCCTGGTGCTCTCGGCCGTGGTGGTCTACCTGCTGGGATCTCAGCACGGATGGGACAAGGTCGCCTCATTCCCGATAGCAACCCCCATCCCGTTCTGGGTAGCGGTGACGGCGAACCTGTCCTACTGGATCACAGTCGCGGACAACATCCCGGACTTCACCCGCTTCGTGAAGACCCCGCCCGGCGCCCGGGGATTCCTCCACCGCAACCGCCACAGCCTCCTGGGACAGCTCCCCGGCCTCACGCTGGGCATGATGCTCTTCGCCACCGTGGGCTATCTGGGGAAAGTGTTCACAGGCCACGGCAACCCGGTGGAGGCAATTGGTGCTGCGCTGGGCGGCGTGATGGTACTGGTCGGGTTGCTAATCATCCTGCTGGCGCAGTTGAGCACCAACGTGGCCGCAAACCTGTATGCTCCCGGATACGTCCTCAGCAGCCTGTTCGCGCCCCGAATGAGCTTTGCCCACGGGGTTCTCGCCGGCGGGGCAATCGGCCTCGTCTCGGTGATGCCGTGGCGCCTGGTCAACGCGTTTCTCACGTACCTGCCCGCGGTCGGAGCGGCCCTCTCGCCCGTGGCCGGCGTGATGCTTGCGGACTACTACCTCGTCCGCGGACGTCGGCTGAACGTCCCCGCGCTCTACCGTCGCGATGGACCATACGCGTATGGCGGCGGCTTCAACCCGGCGGCATACCTGGCCCACGGAATCGCCTCCGTGCTGGGGATTGTCTGGCTGCGGTACTCCTGGCTAGTATCGGTGCCGGTTGCGGTCGTTCTGTACGTAACCCTGATGCGCCTGTGGATCCTGCGGGCCCATCCGGAGGCGGGCGCGGCCCCGCCCAACGAGTCTGAAGCCGATTCTCTGAAGGGGGCAAGATGATGGCTCGGCAAAACGCACAAGACAGGAGGACAGCGATGAGACCTCAATGGTGGAAGGCAGCAATTCTGTCGGCTATCGCGCTGCTGATTTCAACGGCCATGGCGATACCTTCTTTCAGCCAGGACCGCTCTGACACACTGCTCGTCGTGACCGAGGGCGGGCCCTACAGCATGGACATTCACGGCGTTGGGGCCAACTTCCAGGTCTACGGTGTGACATGGAACGTCTACGACCGGCTGCTGACCTACGGCAAGAAGACCATGCCCGACGGCTCCGTGTCGTACGACTACACCAAGCTCGAACCCGAGCTGGCGCAGCGTTGGTGGCTGTCCTCGGACGGCACGTCCGTCACGTTCGTGCTGCGAAAGGACGCCAGGTTCCACGACGGCACACCGGTCACGGCCCACGACGTCAAGTGGTCCTTTGACCGCGCCGTGACCGTCGGCGGCTTTCCGACGTTTCAGATGAATGCCGGCAGCCTGGAGAAGCCCGAACAGTTCGTGGTGTTGAGCGACCACTCGTTCCGCATCAACTTCCTGAGGAAGGACAAGCTGACGCTGCCGAACCTGGCAGTGCCGGTGCCCGTCATCTTCAACTCCACCCTAGCAAAGCGGCACGCGACGCCCACCGACCTGTGGGCGATGGCATGGCTGCGGAACAACACCGCCGGCGGCGGCGCCTATAAGGTGGAATCGTGGCGGCCCGGCCAGGAGACCGTGTATGTGCGCAACGACGACTGGAAGTCCGGCCCCCTGCCCAAGATCAGGCGAGTGGTGGTGCGCGAGGTGCCATCGGCCGGCAGCCGGCGTGCCCTGATCGAACGCGGCGACGCCGACATAGTGCTCGACCTGCCAGCCCGCGACTTCGTCGAGCTGGCCAGGCAGGGGAACCTGACGGTCATCGGCACGCCTGTGGAGAACGCGATGATGTACGTGGGGCTGAACGCCAAGCACCCACCGTTCAGCGACGTCCGCGTCCGGCAGGCGGTTGCCTACGCCCTGCCGCGCAAGAGGATCGTGGAGGCGGCGACGTTCGGCCGGTCGGCGCCACTCGTCACCCCAGTTGCGAGCAACACGTTTGGGTACGATCCCAAGATGTCCCCCTACACGATGCAGAACCTGTCAAAGGCCAAGGCCCTGATGGCCCAGTCTGGGTTCCCCAACGGCTTTGACACCACGCTCTCCTTCAACGCGGGCTTTGCCGCTACCAATGAGCCGATGGCGATCCTGCTGCAGGAAGCGCTGCGCCTCATAGGAATCAACGCGACGATCAACAAGGTCCCGGGCGCGGTCTGGCGAGGAGCGTTGCTTCGGAAGGACCTGCCGGTGATACTCAACGTGTTCAGCGGCTGGCTCAACTACCCCGAGTACTTCTACCTGTGGGTGTTGCACAGTCAGAACTCCGCGTTCAACACCAGCTCGTACCAGAGCCCTGAGATGGACAAGCTCATAGACGTGGCGCGGTTCGAGACGGACCAGAAGCGGTACGCCGAGCAGGTGAGGGAATTCATCAATGTCGCTCTCCGGGACGTGCCCATTCTGCCGCTCTTCCAGCCTTCCATGGATGTGGCGATGCAGAAGAGCATCTCGGGGTACACATACTGGTTCCACCGCCAGATTGATTTCCGCTCGCTGGTGAAGAACTGACGTGAGCAGTCCGTCCCTGAGAATGGTAGGCAGGCGGCTGGCCACCGCGCTCCCGGGCGTGGTAGGGGTGATCGTCGTCACCTTCCTGTTGAACCGCGCGCTGCCAGGTGATCCCGCCGCGTACTTCGCGGGGCCGGCCGCCACTCCCCAGGCGATCGAAGAGATCCGCACCAAGCTGGGTCTCAACCGTAGTCTGCCAGAGCAGTTCGTGCTGTACATACGCGACCTGGCCCGGGGCGACCTGGGCCATTCGCTGACTACCGGCCAGCCGGTCGTGGCAGACCTGCGCGCCCGGCTGCCGGCATCGCTGGAGCTGGCTACCTGCGGCCTTCTGCTCGCGCTGGCGCTGGCGCTGCCACTCGGGGTACTCGCCGCAACACGGCCCGGTTCCGGGGTGGATCACGTGACCCGCCTGCTGGCCACCACGGGCAACTCGCTCCCCGTGTTCTTCACCGGCCTGGTACTTGTCTATGTTCTCTACTACTTGCTGGGATGGGCACCGCCGCCTCTGGGTCGTCTGGAGGTATTCAGGACACCACCGGAGACGGTCACCGGAGCGTACCTGATTGACAGCCTGCTGGCACGAGACCCCGGGCTATTCCTGTCGGCGGCCAAGCAACTGATCCTTCCCACGATGACGCTGGGCCTGGCAGCCCTCGCGCCGATCACCAGGATGACGCGCGGGGCGATGCTGGGCGTCCTGGCCAGCGACTTCGTACGCACGGCACGAGCCAACGGTCTCGCGCCGCGGACGGTTCTGTACGTTTACGCGCTCCGCAACGCGATGCTGCCGGTCGTCACGACCCTGGGCCTGGTCCTCTCCTTCTTGTTGGGGGTAAGCGTCGTGGTCGAGAAGATCTACGCCTGGCCGGGCATAGGCGCATACGCCCTGGAAGCCGTCATCGCGTCCGATTACGCGCCCGTGCAGGGGTTCGTTCTCACGATGGCGCTGGTGTACGTAATGCTCAACCTCCTGATCGATCTGCTCTACGGAGTGATAGACCCCCGGGTGCAGATCGAGTCATGAGTGCAGCCGTTCTCCGTCTGGCCAGAGCGGGCCGATACGTGGTGCTCGGGAACCCACTGACCTTTGGCGCGTTTCTGATGCTCGCGGGGCTTGTCACGCTGGCCCTCTTCGGCCATTGGATCGCACCGTATGATCCGCTTGCGACCGCTGTCGGGCCGCGGCTGGCCCCTCCATCGGCCACGCACTGGTTCGGCACCGATAACCTCGGCAGGGACATCCTGAGCCGGGTGATCGTGGCGACGCGCCTCGACCTGCTCATCGCGATATCCGCGGTCACCCTGTCCTTCGCGGCCGGGAGCGCGGCAGGAGCTTCCGCCGGTTTCTACGGCGGCTGGACCGAACGGATCGTGACTCGCATCGTGGACACGATCATGGCGTTTCCGCTCTTCGTGCTGGCCATGGGGATCATGGCCGCGGTCGGGACCTCTGTGGTGAACATCGTGCTCACGGTGGCCCTCATCAACTTCCCCTCGTATGCGCGGATCGCCCGCGCCGAGGTGAACGTCCGCCGCAACGCCGGATACGTCGAGGCGGCGCGCCTTGCCGGCAACACACCGGGGCGGATTCTCGCCGTTCACATCTACCCCAACTGCCTGCCCACGCTGATCGTCCAGGCCTCGATGAACATGGGCTGGGCGATCCTCAGCGCGGCCGGACTGTCGTTCATAGGGCTCGGCGTACGGCCCCCGACCGCGGAGTGGGGCATCATGGTGTCCGATGGATCGGCGTTTATGATGTCGGGCGAGTGGTGGGTTTCGACCTTTCCAGGGATCGCCCTGATGCTCGCCGTGCTTTCGTTCAACCTGATGGGCGACGGCCTGCGTGACCTCATTGATCCTCGGAGGCGCTCGTGATGCGGGGCGCAGGACCGCTGCTCTCGGTCGAAGATCTGTCGCTAGAGTTCCGCGCGCGCGACGGGACGGTCAGGGTGCTGGACGGCGTGGGATTCACCGTGGGGTGGGGCGAAACGGTAGGCCTGGTAGGCGAGAGCGGGTCGGGCAAGAGCATCACGGCGCTCGCGATCATGGGCGTGCTTCCTCCGACCGCGCGGGTCACGGCCGGACGCGTGATTTTCAAGGGAACCGACCTGCTTGCTGCGGACGAACGTACGCTTCGCCGCCACCGCGGCAGTGAGATCTCCATGACATTTCAGCAGGCGCGTGCCGCACTCAACCCAATCCGGCCCGTGGGCTGGCAGATCGAGGACGTCATCCGGCACCACACCGACCTTCAACCGGCCGCGGCCCGGTCCCGGACTCTCGATCTGCTCGCCGGGGTGCAGATACCTGACCCAGGGCGCGTCTACGGCGCCTTCCCTTTTGAGCTTTCCGGTGGGATGTGCCAGCGCGTCATGATCGCCATGGCCGTGGCGTGCTCGCCCTCGCTGTTGATCGCCGACGAGCCGGCCACGGGCCTTGACGTGTGCACACAAGCGGCGGTGCTGGAGCTCATCGGAGACCTGGCACGCCGAAGCGACATGGCGACGCTTCTCATCTCGCACGATCTGGGGCTCCTGGGTGAACGGGCCGACCGCGTCGTCGTGATGCACGCGGGCCACGTTGTCGAGACGGCGCCGACCGCAGCCCTGCTGGCGGCGCCGCGGCATCCCTACACGGCGAAGCTCATTGCCTCCTCGCCGCGGCCGTCGGTGGGCCTCTCGGATCTGGTAACCATACCGGGCACCATTCCCGACTTCCGCGCCCAGCTTCCGCCGTGCCGGTTCCGCTTCAGGTGCGATCGGGCTGCGCCCGAGTGCGATCAGCCGCCGCTCCCTCGCGTCGTGGTCGGGCCCGATCACGTCGTGGCCTGTCGGAGGCCCCTGTAATGCCGGCACCATCGATCCTTTCAGTACGCGACCTGTCCAAGCGCTTTCCGGTGCGCGGCACCCGAAGCATGGTCCACGCGGTGGACCGCGTCGGGTTCTCGCTGCGGGCAGGCGAGTCCGTCGGGCTGGTGGGTGAATCGGGCTGCGGCAAGTCCACACTGGTGCGCCTGGTCACCAGGCTGCTCGATCCCACCAGCGGCGAGATACGGTTCGAGGGGCAGGAGATCGGCGCGATCCCATCCGCCCACTTCGCGTACAGGCCCGAGCGGGCGAAGATACAGATGGTGTTCCAGGACCCCACCGACAGTCTCAACCCACGCTTCACCGCGTTTGACACGGTGGCCGATCCCATCCGCCACCTGGCAGGGGTGAGCGAACGGCGTTTGCTGCAGGGCCGCGTGGCCGAGGTTGCCGATCTGGTGCGACTCCCGGGCGAACTGCTCGGGCGCTATCCCCACCAGCTTTCAGGAGGGCAGCAGCAACGGGTCGGGATAGCGCGGGCCATCGCGGTGTCCCCACGGTTGCTGATCCTGGACGAGCCCACCTCCGCGCTGGACGTCTCGGTGCAGGCGGTCATCCTGCACCTGCTGGCTGAACTGCGCCGGCGTTTGGGCATGTCCTACCTCTTCGTATCCCACGACCTGAACGTGGTCCGGCTGATCACGGAACAGGTCCTGGTGATGTACGCGGGCAGGATCGTGGAGGTCGGGCCCACCGCAGAGGTGTTCTCTCGCCCCAACCATCCGTACACCCGCGCGCTCCTATCGGCAATCCCCACGTTCGATCCAAACGCCAAGAGAGAACGTATACGCCTGCCGGGCGAACCGCAGAGTCCGGTGGATCCCAGCCCGACGGTCTGCCGCTTCTTCGGAAGGTGTCCGGACGGCTTCGATCGGTGCGCGCGCGAGATGCCCGCCCTGCGCCATCTGGGCGGGGACCGGCACGTGGCATGCCATCTGATCGAAGGCGATCGCGCTGAGGAGGTTCACGGTGAGTAGCATCAAGCAGACGATTGACGCAGCGAACGCACAGGCCGTGGAGCGCATCATCGCCGCGGACCCGGTCCTGGTTGACATCGCGCCCGCGGGAGAGGTCATCCCCGGCCTGGAGGACAGGATGGTCCTGCGCTCCGGCCCGCCCGTGACCTGGGATCGCATGTGCGGGGCCCAGCGGGGCGCGGTGATCGGGATGGTGCTCTTCGAGGGGTGGGCACAGGACGCCGGCGGCGCGACGCGACTTCTCGAGAGCGGAGAGATCAAACTGGAGCCCAACCACCACCACCAGGCCGTGGGGCCGATGGCAGGCACCATCTCTCCTTCGCTGCCCGTGTTCGTGGTCGAGAACACGGTCTTTGGCAACCGCGCCTTCTGCCGCCAGGTGGAACGCCAACAGCAGTTCGGCGACTACAGCGAGGGAGCCGTGCGGGGGCTGCAGACGTGGCGCGACTTCTGGGCCCCCTCGATTGCGGCCGGGCTGCGCCAGATGGGCGGCGGCCTGGGCCTGAAGACGATAATCGCCAAGGCGCTCCAGATGGGCGACGAGTTGCACAACCGGCAGGTGGCCGCCTCGAGCCTGTTCGCCAACGCCATGGCCGTGCCCATGATCAAGGCCGGCCTGCCGGCCGATCGCCTGATCGGCACGCTGGGCTACCTCGCAAACCACGAGGTGTTCTTCCTGTCAATGGCAATGGCCGCGGCCAAGGCCTCCGCGGACCCGGCCTCCGGGATCGAGCACAGCACCGTCGTGACCGCCATGGCGCGGAACGGCACCGAGTTTGGGATCAGGGTGAGCGGCCTGGGTGACGAGTGGTTCACCGCGCCCGCGCCCCGCATCGAGGGGCTCTACTTCCCCGGGTACAAGGAGGAAGATGCCGGACTCGACATGGGCGACTCAGCGATCACCGAAACGGTCGGATGGGGGGGCTTCGTGCTGGGAGGCGCGCCCGGCATCCTGAACCTGGTAGGAGGGACGCCCGAGCAGGCCATGCGGTACAGCGCCGAGATGCGCGAGATCACGGTGGCAACCCATGCGGTCTACCGCATTCCCGCGTTCGGGTTCGACGGCGTGCCTGTCGGCATAGACATCCGGAAGGTAGTCCGCACCGGCACCACCCCGATCATAGACACCGCCATCGCCCACAAGGACCCTGGACACCCGATGATCGGCGCAGGGCTCGTCCGGGCGCCGCTGGAGTGCTTTGAGAAAGCCCTTGGGGCGTTTGCGAGCAGGTACGGGTAGGCGGATCGAGTTGCGCTCAGGATGAGGGCGCCGATGACCTGGTCCCGCCGGTCCGCATCCCCCAATCCGGTTCACAATTGTAAAGACGCCCATTTCTGGTCTTCAGGAACTCGGATAGCGGGATCTCCTCTTGCTTGAGGAGACCCTTGCGCGGTATCGTCCCGTTGCTCACCATTTCCACCACCGCACAGGCGGAAGCGGCGGTCGTCCATGAGATGGCCCGCCACCGGCGACCGGCAACCTCGAGCGGGTAGTAGGCCCTCACGAACTCCTCGCGCGAGAGGCGCCCTCCCTTCCATCCCTCCACGGCGGCGTGAACATATACGACGTCTTCATTGACCTGCGGCTTGGCGTGCACCAGGATCTCACCGGCACGGGTCCTATCTTCGCGCATCAGCAATTCGTGAAAGAAGAAGTTCATCAGTTTCGCGTGCCCGGGGTAGCGAATGGTCTTGTAGTCCAGGTTCTGAACACGCCCCCGGAAGGTGTCACACATCGTGCCGAGCCCGCCGGACGTCGTGAAGGCTTCGAGCTGGACGCCTCCGATGACGATGGTTTCCAGCCATTCCAGGGGGGATACCCACTTGTGAACGCCGTCTTCGATGACTTCACAGTCGTTGAGGTACTCGTTCACCACGCCTTCGGGTGACCAGTTGAACGCGTATCCCAGCAGGCCGGTCGGGTGTTGCGGAAGCGCCCCGACTCGCAGCCGGATGCATCGGATTGGATCGAACGCCTGGGCCAGAGCAGCGCCCACGATGGCGATGAATCCGGGCGCAAGCCCGCACTGCGGCGCCATCACGGCACGCGCGTTGCCGCTCATCTGGATGATCGCCTGGGTCGTCTTGACGTCCTCGGTCAGGTCAAAGTAGTGAATGCCGAGTTCGTGGGCAGTGGAGGCAATGCCGACATTGAAGTTGTAGGGGAGACAGGAAACGACCGCGTCGAATCCGCTCATCCGGGTCAAGTCGCCGGGGCGTTTCATATCCAGGTTGATGGCCGGAAACGGCAGGCCGGCGACATCATTCATGTCGGCGCCGGTTACCGCGAACCCTGTTTCATGAAGCAGGGTGGCGATCAGCGAGCCGACCTTGCCCAAACCAAGGACCAAAACGGATCTGATATCTCCAGCCACGAGGGCCTCCTGTCAGCGGAATCGCCAAGGAAGATCGCGTATTCCTGTCCCAATCACATACTGGTCCGACAGACGTGGGCCGCTTTCCTGCCTTCTTGGCTTCGTCCCTGCCACGAGGTCGCGCGCTCGTCCGGCGCGGTCCAGGTTGTCCGGGGCCGATGAACGGATCCGCAGGGACAGGACTATGCTGGGGCAGGGTTACGCCGGGGCAGGGTTACAGCGGCGAAAGCGACCATGCGGGGACAGAGCTATACCAGCGGAGGCGGCGTACCGAGGAACCGCTCGACGGCCTCCTGGCCGATCGCGCAGCCGGTGGCGGTGCGGTAGAAGCGCTCGACCAGGATGCGGGCCTCTTCCGGCGTCTTTCCACCGCATTCGTCGGGGATGCTCGCCAGGCGGTCGGCGTCCCACAGGATGCGGAACTCCGGCGTATCGACGTCGCGGGCCGAGTGGTTGCTGCCGATGATGCGCAGGACCTGCCCGGCGCGCTCGGTGTCTACCCCAAGGCGCTCCAGGATGGGGCGGGCGATGGGCGGCCCTTCGATGCCGATGTCGTGCAGAACCGCAGCCGCGCGCACGACCAGCGGGTCGCCCCCTTCGCCGACGAGTATCTGCTCGGCGTAGTCGAGCACCGCCAGTGCATGGCGTATCCGGCCCTGGTCGTCGCCGAACACGGCCCGCATCTCGCGGATGAGAGCATCCACAAGCGCCTCCCCCGCGTCGCCGGCCGGCTGCCCCAGGCACTTCGCGGAGAACTGGCACCACTGAGCGCAGCCCAGGTCGAATCGTGGGTTTGGCACGATCCGGCCGCACGAGTGGCAGCGGCGGCGCAGGTCGTCCTTCCAGAACTCCAGGGGCTCACCGCAGTAGGAGCACGGCAGCTCGAAGATGTCCGTCGGCTTCCAGAAGCGCCTGTCCTGACCCGGACACTGGCTCACAGCCATGGTGCTCCTCCGGCGGCAAGGCCGTCGCAGCCGTTCCTGTTTCGCAGGAGCGCCCTCCTACGTAGTGATCGTAGGGCGGGCCGGAGCGGGAAAGCATTGACGTAAGTCAAGAGCGGGCAAACCACGCCCGAGCGAAGGGCCACAACAGAAGGAGGGCAGGCGATAACTCCTGCCCTCAACGGGACTGATCCTTGGAGACTTGCTCAACGTGAATACAAGTACATCCTGGTGAGGCTCGCCTATCTCTGCATCACGAATTCAAGCCCGTCGGCGCATGCTCGGCTTACAGTATAGCCAGCCTTTTCTTCCCCGGGCATTCTGTCCCAGCCGCCCTTTTCAATGAAGGAAGCTCTCTCCCAGGAACACATATCCTGAGGAGTCCCTGTCTTGCGCGCGTAGATCCGCAGTCGCTCGTCAACGGAAGCACGGAAGTGGGCGGGATCAGCGAACTGCCGTTCCACGCCGGGCCTCCTCGATAGCCCGATCGAGCAGTCGCTCCACCCGCGCGGGTCTGCCCTGCGCGGCGCGCTTCAAATCCTCGCTGGTGACGAGGCCGCGCTCGAGTGCGGCTGCTACTCCGTCCACAATGTATTCGGGATCGGTGCCCGCCTCGGCTGTGTCGATGATCGTGCGTGCCGGGGAAGTAATCCGAACCCCAAACCGGCGTACCACGTCTCCCCTGCCGAAGGCGCGCGTCGTCGTGTGGATGCAGACAGAGGGCCATCGAGGCCGGTTGCCCGGCGGCCGGAATTCGCGTGGAACGGTCAGGTCGATCTTGTGCGGCCTGACTGTGGAGAGGTCATGGAGGGAGAGCGCGGTTTCGTGAGAGACGACAGCCCGGTCGGAACCAGCCTTGACCCAGGCGGCGATCACATCCTCGTGCGATGATGACGGGAACCCACGGATACGGTAGAAGCCTCGGCTGATCCGCTCGAAGGTCCCGGTGGCCGCATGGTAGAGGACGGCGTGGGCACTGTAGCCGGCAGATCTCGCCTGCGCGGCTAGGCCTTGAGCGTGGCGATCTCTATGTCTATGAAACTTACACATTGATCGACACGCAAGCGTTTCGACATGGCAGCGGGCGATTGGCCATCCACGAATCATGGATACTTGCGGGCGAGCCGAATCTCGCCGATTCACCTCATCCTGCGCAACGCGGCGTTGACCTCCTCTAGGTCGAATGCCGCGGGGTCGAAGGCGCCACCGATCCATTCCTCTCTGGCGTAGCACTCACGGAACTCGGTGGCGGGGGGAGGTCAAGATGAACTCGCGGCGCGCCACAGCATGGCCGCCTACCTCCAGCCGTGAAGACGGCGCCGAATGATGCGAGGCCCTAGCCAAAAGCATCAAGGTCGTGGTACGATGCTGACGTGCCAAGGACAACTCTGACGATCGAAGACGATGCGATGAAGGTCGCGAAGATGCATGCCGTGCGCCACCGGATGACGCTGGGTCAGGCCGTCAGCGAACTGGTCAGGCAGGCGGCTGAGCGCTCTCTTGTGACCGAGGATCGGAACGGGCTTCACGTGGTCCGCCTGAACCGGCGATCGCCCATGGTTACGGCGGCGCTTGTCGACCGCCTGCGCGAAGAACTTCCGTGAAGACGGCGCTCCTCGACATCAACATCCTGACGGCACTGCTTTGGCCGGCGCACGAACACCACGAGGCCGCCCATCGATGGTTTCGCGCTCGTGCGAATGCCCACTGGGCGACATGCCCGCTCACACAGCTGGGCTTCATTCGAATCGTCTCCAACCTCGCCTTCTCACGCGACGCTCTCACGCCGGCCGAGGCGGTCGCGCTACTTGCTAAGAACTTGAAGCACCCGGCTCACGAGTTCTGGACGGAGAGCCTCCAAGTGCCGGCTGCCGTCAGGGGAATGGAACCCGGGTTGCACGGCTACCGGCAACTCACCGACGCCTACCTCCTGGCATTGGCGGGTCGCCGCAAAGCCGTGTTGGCCACATTCGATCGTGGTCTGCGCAGACTCGCGGGCGACACATACGACTCGGCCCTCGAAATCGTCCCAACGCGATAGCCATCTCCGGCAACCACGGGGTGTCTGGCCTGGATCGCTTTCACGCTGGCGCCTACTTGGGAAGGCCGTCCCCTCGGCCATGCAGTGAAACCGCGGCGTCGACAGACCGAAGGCGCGCGGTGTTTCGCCAGAGCACCGGTTCCCAACCAAGGTCGCTGTATGGACATGAGCCTCGTCGTATCTAAGAGCCAACGGGCCATCCTCGGTCCAGCCTGGCTCTCCCCCTACCTGGCGCGCCGCCCGAGACGGATGCAGGAGTACCGACCCCCTGGAAGAACCACCCCAGCGGAACAGTCACCGAGGGCTGCAGGTGAACGTCCGGGTCCTGCCCACAGCCGAGGCCACGCGGTCTGCTCTTGAGACCCTGATCGCCGAATCTGACAGCGTCAGGATCGCGTCCGCCTTCGTCAGGCAGAGCGGTGCCGACGAACTCCGCCTGCTGCAACGGCCCATGCGCCAGCTTCAGGTGATCGCGGTGACCGACTTCGGGCTGACCCAGGTCGAGGCGCTCGAAGCCCTGCACGCCCCGCCGGATCGGACTTCGTGGCCGTCGTTGGCTCTTCGAACCTAACCGGCCCTGCCCTGACCAGGAATGTCGAGCTCAACGTGGTCCTCACCGGTGGACTCCAGGAACCGCCGGCCAGCGACCTGGACGGATTCTTTCGGAACCTCTGGCAATCACCTCGCGTGATGGGCCTCACGAAGGAGATCGTCAACGCCTACCGCACCGATCAGAGCGCCCGCGAGCGGCTGTGGCGGCAGATGCGGCACTCACCGGAGTTCCGGCGCGCCCGCGAGCTCGTACAGCGAACGATGCTGGGGCACCTCACCGCGGGGCCTGGGCGGAAGTGGCTGTTGGTGACCTCACTGGAGAACTACTTCGCATGCCTGGGCCGCCGGCGATGGGGTGATGAGAACTACATGCGCATCAGCGAGATCAAGCCCGGCGACCTCCTGATCTTCTACATCAAGGTCCAGCACAAGCTCGGCGCGGTGGCGTGCGTCACCACGCCCGTGTATCGCTCGTCCGAGGCCAACTGGGCCGACCGGCAGTATCCTTGCCGGATTGACTTCGAGGCGATCGTCAATCCCGGAACGCCCATCGATTTCAGACCATTCATCCATCGGCTTGCCTTCCTGCCGCGCAAGGACGAGAAGTGGGGCACAGCCCTGCAGACGTCGTCGCTCGAACTTCCAGGCGCCGACGCACAGCTGCTCGTGGAGGCTATCGGCGCCGCTGAAGCGGCGCCCGGTCTCCGCCTGGCTGTGGCGGAGGGTCAGACAGGGTACGGGACAGAAGTGAAGCCGTCAACGTGAGACGATGGCGGTCGAGGTCGTAGGTGTAGACGGCACCCGGGTGGCTGGATGGCGGTGCGTCTGGCCGGTGACAGGTACGCGGAAGCGCGCTTCTTCTCTGGGTTCCAAGGCGTACTGTGGGGATTCCCCACGGCTGCCGTCATTGCCGTCGACATCCCTATTGGACTGCTGCCGCGAGGGCGCCGGCGCGCTGACGAGGAGGCCCGCCGCATCCTCGGCCCCCGACGAAACAGCGTGTTCTTCGTGCCGCCCCGGCCGGCACTGGAAGCACCTACGTTCGAGGTGGACCGCCTGGCTTCAGACCGGCGAATCGTGGGAGTCCACCCAGAGGTCTCCTTCTGCGCTCTGAACCAGGGGACCCCGCTGCCACATAGGAAGAACTCTTGGAACGGTCTGATGATGCGATTGGAACTGCTACGGAATGCAGGGTTGGAATTGCCCCCCGCGATCGACGGCCTCGACGACGCGCAGCCCGATGACGTCGTGGACGCGGCCCCGGAAGGGCTCGAGCATCTCGACCAGCAGGCGCACGACGCAGCGGGGTGTGTAGAACTCGCCGCCCTTCTTGCCCTCGGCGCTGGCGAACTGGCCCAGGAAGTACTCGTAAACGCGGCCGAGCACGTCCTTGGCCCGGGCGTCGGCGTCGCCCACGCGGATGTTGGCGACCAGGTCGATCAGTTGTCCCAGGCGCTGCCTGTCTAGGGCCTGGCGGGCGTAGTCCTTGGGGAGGACGCCTTTGAGCGAGGGGTTGTCGCGCTCGACGGCCTCCATCGCCTCGTCCACGACCTGCCCGATCGTGGGCTGCCGGGCGCGGGCCTGGAGGCGCGCCCAGCGGGCCTCGGGCGGGACCCAGAAGACGCCGGCGGCACGGTACTCGTCGGGGTCCTCGGGGTCGGCGCCTTGCGCACGTTCGGCGCGCCAGAGCTGGGCTTCGTAGCCGACGGTGGCGCCCGTAGCGGTCTGCCTCGGATTCCTCGTCGTTCGGGACACAGCCTTCACCTCATCTTCAAGGCCTCTTCCAACGCGGTTACCAACGGTGCCAGATCCTGCTGGACCGTTTGCCAGAGAACGTCCAGGCCGATGATCTCTACGTCCTTGACGAGGGCCAGGACCAGCATCCGGTCGCCATCCAGGTCAGATCGGCAGCGGCTGCGCGCGAACCCAAGCGCTTCGCGTCCTGCATCGAGCATATGCTGGAGGTGCACGACATCATCTTTCCGCATACTGCACCTGCGCCTCCTTGAGGACATCCTCCCGGAAATACCGGCTGAGATCCTCAGGTGTGCGCAGATCGACCTTGCGCCCACCAAGGGTGGCTGACAGCTCCCTTTCCAGCCGGGCGATGCCGAGGAGCCCGGGGGTGTGGCCCGGTTCAAACTCCACTAGCACATCGATGTCACTTTCGGGCCCGAAATCCTCACGCAGTGCGGATCCGAACAGTGCCAGCCGTCGGACGTGGTGTTGCCGACAGAAGGCGGCGATCTTTTCTCTGTCCAAGGTGATCTTCGCCATCGCTCAACTCCCTGGCGCCAGGGCCATGTGGAAGCACTTGTTGGTCTCAAGCCGCCCGAAGTCACGCTCGGCACAGCCCGGACTGAGGAGGTCCAGCCGGCGCACTCCGAGACGGCGGCACAGCACTTCTGGATCGGCCCGGCGTCGTTCGACTTGCGGGACCATGCCCCCTCGTTCACAGGATAACCGAAGGGCGTCGGCCATGCGCCAGAGTTGGGCTTCATAGCCGACGGTGGCGCCGGTGCTATTGGTCATGCGGGCCTCCCCCAGCTTCGGCACGACTCAGCCCTTTCTCAACTGCTCCGGACAAAAAGCCGCCTTGTCGCGGCCGCAGCATCGCTCGATGGCGTCGAGGGTGTCCCAGGGGCGCTCCCTGGGCTCTCCCATACTGTCATACCCCAACTCCCTTAAGTTCCGCCAGGCCGTCCCGTCCGGCCAGCGGCCCCTGGCCGTCTCTCTTGATCTTGGCGCGGCACAGGCATCGCCGTGCTCAGCCGGGAAGACCGATGTACCTTCCAGAAAGATTCACTCGCGCTCAACAGACCTCCTGTCAAGCGCGAATCTCGGGGAGAGTGCGGCGACATCCAGGCGGGAGGTGCGTGTGCCCGGCAACGACCGGCAGCAGACTGGCTCTTCGGCGCGTTGGGGAAGCAGACAGGGCGCGAGTCGAAACCCGCGCCCTATCTGCGTTTGAACTTGGTAGCGGGGGCAGGATTTGAACCTGCGACCTTCGGGTTATGAGCCCGACGAGCTACCGGACTGCTCCACCCCGCGTCGCCATCCTTGATGGTAACCCTCATCCCCAGTTGTGTCAATCGCCCCGCACGCCCCCCTACTCCAGCTTCTTCTGGAACCTCGCCACGCTCACAGCGAAGAACGCCGCGCCCAGCAGCGCCATCGGCACGATCTGATCCCAAAGGGCCACGAGGCCCACCCCTTTGAGGATGATCCCCCGCACGATCACCAGGAAGTATGTGATCGGCAGCCCGTAGCCGAGCCACTGGATGAAGACCGGCATCCCCTCGCGCGGGAACATGAAGCCCGAGATCAAAATAGAGGGCAAGAAGATGAAGAACACGCCCTGCATCGCCTGGCGCTGGGTGCGTGAAATGGTGGACACCAGTATCCCAAGCCCTAGCGTCGAGAAGTAGAAGAAGACCGTGACCGAATAGAGCAGCAGCAGACTGCCGCGTATGGGCACCTCAAACCAGTAGGCCGCCACCAGCAGGGCCAGCGTGATGTCAACGTAGCCCAGGATCACGTAGGGCAGTATCTTCCCCAGCATCAGCTCGCCCTTGCGGATCGGCGTGACCACGAGCTGCTCGATAGTCCCCAGCTCCCGCTCGCGCACGATTGCGATCGCGGTCAGGAGCGTCGTGATCAACTGTAGAATCACCGCCAGCAGCCCGGGCACCATGAAGTTGGCGCTGCGCAGGTCGGGGTTGTACCAAGCCTGCGTGCGCACCTCCACGGGCACGCGCGCGCCGGTGCCCCCGAGCATGCGGCCGACGATCTCCAGTGACGTCACCTGGCCGATGGCCTCGGCCGTGGACAGGGCGGTGCGGGCCACCAGGGGGTCGGAGGCGTCCACGATCACCGCCACGCGGGCGGTGACGCCGCGGCGCAGCCGGTCGGCGTAGTCCGGCGGGACCGCGATGATCACCCGGGCCTTGCCGCGCTGGACCAGGTCCTCGGCAGAGCGCAGGCTGTCGTCCCGGTAGTTCACCAGGAAGTACCGGCTGGCCTCGAATCGCTCCACGAGCGCGCGGCTCTCCTGCGTCCTGGAGTGGTCAACGACAACTGTCGGAAGACGCTCCACATCTGTGGCGATCGCATACCCGAACAGCAGCAACTGGATCACAGGCATCAGGAGTGCCATCGCCAGCGTGCGCGGGTCGCGCACGAGCTGGATAAACTCCTTGACGATGATTGCGCCCAGGCGCCTACCCATCTGGCCCACCTCCCGAGGCATCGCCGGTCAGGCTCACGAATATGTCCTCCAGCGAGGGAGCAATCGGCGCGATCGCGTCCACCTGGATGCCCGCGTCGGCGAGGTCGCGGGCCAGCGCATCTACCGCCTGCGCCTGCGCGGCTCCCTGCGCCTCTCCCGCCCCCTCCGCCCGCGACACCAGAACGTGGATCGCGGTGCCGTACAGCGCCGCGCTCCGCACGCGCGGTGAGAGGCGGAGGAAGTCGAACGCGCGCATCCACTCCCGGCAGACCACCCGTATCAGCAAACCCGGCATGTGCCGGCGTTTGATCTCCTCGGGCGCGCCCTCGGCGACGATCCGGCCGCCGTAGATGAAAGCCAGCCGGTCGCAGTGCTCGGCCTCATCCATGTAGTGGGTGGTAACCATAACGGTCGTGCCCTCATCGGCAAATCGGTAGATCAGGTCCCAGAACTGCCGGCGCGACAGCGGATCCACGCCCGAGGTGGGCTCGTCCAGCAGCAGCAGGTCTGGGTGGTGCATCACCGCGCAGCCCAGGGCAAGACGCTGCCGCCATCCTCCCGAGAGCGTGGAGACCAGGTCGCGGTCGCGTCCGGCCAGGCCGGACGACTCGATCCATGAGCCGACCTTCTCATGTGCCGCGCTGGTGTCGAGCCCGTAGATCCTGGCATAGAAACGCAGTTGCTCGACAACGGTAAGGTCGGCGTAGAGACTGGCCCGCTGGCTCATGTAGCCGATGCGCGCCTTCAGCGCCTCGCGTTGGCTGCGCACGTCGAACCCGAGTACCCGCGCCTCTCCGGCCGTGGGATCCATGATGCCGCAGAGCATGCGGATTGTGGTGGTCTTTCCTGCGCCGTTGGGACCCAGGAAGCCGTAGACCTCACCGCGGTGGATCTCGAGGTTGATCCCGTTCACGGCGATCATGTCGCCGAACCGCTTGGTCAGCCCGCGCGCCACCACCGCGGCTTCGGGGGCCATCCTACCGGCCTGCCTGACTCATGAGCGAGATGAACACATCCTCCAGGGATGCGGGGGCCACGCGCAGCAACCGCAACGGGATGCCCGCCCGGTCGAAGGCGGCACGCACCTGGGGTTCGGCCGCGGCGGCGTCGCGCACGGTCAGGTGCAGGGTGTCTCCGAAGATGCTGCCTGTGCGCACCGCCTCGACACCGAGCGCGACCGCCAGCGCGCGCCGGCGTGGCTCGGCCACGATCTCCAGGACCTCGCCCTGCATCCGCGCCTTCATGCCTTCAGGAGGCGCCACCGACAGCAGCCGTCCCCCGTACATGAAGCCAATGCGCGAGCAGCGGTCCGCCTCGTCCATGTAGGGCGTCGCCACCAGCACCGTGGTGCCCCGACGGTTGAGGTCGTACAGGATGCTCCAGAACTCGCGCCGGGAGACCGGGTCCACGCCGGTCGTGGGCTCATCGAGCAGCAGCAGGCGGGGCTCGTGTATCAACGTGCACGCCAGCGCAAGCTTCTGGCGCATCCCGCCCGAGAGGTGCTCGGCCAGCGTGCGCGCGAACGGCCCGAGCCGGCTGAAATCCAGAAGTCGCTCGGTGCGTGAAGCGATCTCGCCGCGTGGCACCTGGTAGGCCTCGGCAAAGAAATGCAGGTTCTCGCCCACTGTCAGGTCGCGGTAGAGCGCGAACGTCTGGGGCATGTAGCCTATGCGCTGGCGGAGCAGTTCGGGCTGCGTGCGGACATCGGCGCCCGCGACCGTGGCACTGCCTTCTGAGGGGTCGAGGATCCCGGCCAGCAGGCGCAGCAGGGTGGTCTTGCCGGCGCCGTCCGGACCGATGAGGCCGAATACCTCGCCGGGCGCCACGCTGAAGGAGATCCGGTCAACGGCGGTGACCGGGCCGAACGACCTGCTAAGGCCCTCGGTGGCGATGGCCGCGTCAGGTGACGCGCGCATGCCTCACGGCGGTCCCTGCCGCGCCCGCACCTGCCGCGCCGGTCACGGCGATGTGCCTGACTGAATCCTCGCGTCGGCCGGCATACCGGGCTTGAGCAGGCCGTCGGGGTTCTCCAGTGTCAGGCGCACCGCGAACACCAGCTTGGCGCGCTCCTGTTGGGTCGCCACGTTGCGGGGGGTGAACTCGGCCTGGCTTGCGATCTCGGACACCCGGCCGGCAAAAGCCCGGCTTGGAAACGCATCCACGAACACCTCGCCGCGCTGCCCCACACGCAGCCTGCCCAGGCGGGCCTCGGGCACGTAGACGCGGAGCCACACGGCGCGCAGATCGGCCACGGTGAGAACCGGTACTCCGGCTCCGACGATCTCGCCCGGCTCGACGCTTCGGGAGAGCACCAAGCCACTGATCGGGGACGTCAGGATCAGGTTGGCCCGCACGGACTGCGCGTAGCGCAGCAAGGCCTCGGCCTGCGCCAGCGCGGCGCGGGCGACCGCGACTTCCGCTTCGCGCTGCGCGACCAGATCCTTGGCGGTCTTGGCGCCGGCGTAGGCCGCCTGAGCCTGGGCCTCTTGGGCCTGGGCCACGGCCACGTCCTGCCGCCGGATGGATGTCTGTCGGGCTCCGGCCTGCGCCAGCTCCAGCGCTGCGCGCGCCTGTTCGACCTGCCGGCGCGCGGCAACCTCCTGGGCCGCGGCCGCGGCCTCCTGTGCCGCCAGCACGTCCACCGCGGCCCGCGCGGCATCCACTGCCTGGGCGGCCACCGCGCCCTCCCGGAACAACGCCGCGGCGCGAGTAAGGTCCGCCTCGGCCTTCCGTAGGTTTGCCCGCACAGCCCCGCGGCCGGCCGCGGCCGCGGCCAGCGACGCCTCGGCCTGAGCTACGGCGGCCTTAGCCTGCGCGATCTGCTGCTCGGACTGTGCCTGCTGAAGCTCCACGACCTCCCTGGCCTGGGGAACCCGGGCCTGAGCAGCGTTCTGCGCTGCCTCGGCCTGGTCTATTGTGGCCGGGGACTGCTGGCGCTGCGCGCGCAGCGCCACCTCGGCCTGTGAGAGGCGCGCCCGGGCCGCGGACACGGCCGCCTCGGCCTGAGCGACCTGGGCATCCACCTCCTGCCTGTCGAAGCGGACCAGCACAGCCCCGGCGGCTACCTCGTCACCTGAGCCGACCAGCACCTCCAGGACGCGCCCCGGGGTTTTGGCGGCGATGTGAACCTGCGTGGCCTCTATGGTGCCGGAGCCCTCGATGATCGCACCGTTGACCGCGTTGCGGCCTGCCAGGTATTGCGCCGCGCCGTAGGCTGCCAGCGCGGCCACCAGCACCAGGGGAACGAGGGGGACCCGCCGCCCGTGTAGGGTCATCATCCGGATCCACCGCGCCGCCGACACCGGAGCGTCATCGTCCTACTCCACAGCACCGCCTATCCCGAAGCGTCGCCATCTTACTCCACCGCGCCCCCGACCGCGCGCTCGAGCTGCGCGCGCGACAGGTTCACGTTGAAGAGCGCCTGGATCCGGTTGCCCTCTGCCTGCGACAGTGAGGCCTGCGCGGTGACCACCTCCAGGTTGGTGGAGACGCCGGCGGCGAAACGGACGTTGGCAATGCGTAGCCCTTCCTGGGCCATCTCGACCGCCTTGTCCGCGGCGGCCAGCTCCTCGGCCGCAGAGGAGAAGCTGAGCAGCGCGCGCCGTACTTCCAGCTCTATCCCCTGCCGGATCTGCGCCTCTGCCTCGCGCAGCTGCTCGACCCTGGCCTCTGCCTCGCGCACGCGCTGCGCGGTTAGGCCGCCATCGAACAGCGACACCGTGGCCGAGAGGGTGACCGCCCAGCCGCTCGCCGTCACCGAAGACCCGCCAGGGTTTCCGTAGCTCGGGCCGCCGGAAAGCGCCACAAAAGGGCGCCCTCCCGCGCGCGCGATCTCGATCGCGGCCAGTGCCACGTCAATACGGGCGCGGTGCTCGATCAGCTCGGGGCGGGCCTCGAGCGCGCGGCGCAGCAGGGCCACGGGGTCGCCGCGGAGCGGAACGACGGTCATCGTCTCGCGCGGTTGCAGTACCGTATCCAGTGGCAGGACCATCAGCGCGTTCAGACCGTGCTGCGCCAGCGCCAGGGAGTTCCGGGAGCGAATCTGTCCCTGCCTGGCGTTCGCCAGGCTCACCTCTGCCTGCACCTCGTCGAAGCGGGGCGAGACGCCCGCGGCCACGCGCGCCCGGGCCACGCGCAGGTTCTCATCGGCGGCGGTCACCGCGCGCGAGGCCACCTCAATGCCGGCCTGGGCCAGTAGCACTTGGAAGTACGCCTGCTTGACGTCGAGTATGAGCTGTTGTTTGGCGCGTTCCAGCGCCGCCTCCGATCCGCGCAGGTTCGCCTGCGCCAGGGCGATCTGGGACTCGATCCGACCGCCGCTGTACAGCGGGACCTGGTAGGTGAGGGCCGCGGAGTACACGTTGGGATCCGGGGCCGGCAGCGTTATGACAATCGGGACAATGATTCCGGGAATCGTCCCGGGCGGGATGACCATCGTCCCGCCTTCCCGCTCGTTGACGCGCGTATACGATGCGGACAGTGTGAGCTGGCCCGATTTCGCCGCCTCTGCCTGCGCCAGTTGCGCGCGGGCGATCTTCACCTCGACCGCCGCAACCCGCAGTCCGTGGTTCTTCTGTGCGGCCAGCGTCAGCGCCTCGACCAGCGTCACCGGCCTGGGCGCCTGCGCCGCCGCCGGAAGGACCGGCGCCGCGAGCACCATGACGGCCACAGCAGTGGCGGCGAGTGCTCCGAGTCGTGGGTGTGTGATTGATCTCATCTCATCCTCCATGCGGGCGGAGTGGGCTCACCGCCACCTGATCAGGGCCGGGTCGTGGGCCAGCGTCCACGCCTCGTTGGAGCGCCACGGCGACAGCGCTCCCGAGTGCACGATCACCTTCCTGTCCGTCCAGTCAACTTCCTGCCGCGCGCGCGGACTCCCGTCAGCCCGATAATGCCACTTCACGTCTTGCGTGACAAACCACAGGGGACTCGCACCCCAAGCCCTCGCGGTCCAGCAACAGCACATACTGATTGCCGCAGCCGTCGCTGCCGATCTCGACCCAGCCGTCCGGCCAGAAGATGGGCCCCCAGTGGACCCGGGCCTGCCGGGTGGCATGCACCATGTCGAGTGCCGACTGGATAGGCGGGACGCCCAGCACGGGCTCGCCCACGATGAAACCGCCGTTTGAGACCGCCAGCACGGCCAGCAGCGAGGGCGGGAACCTGACTCTCAACTCGAGCTGGGCCCGGTCAATCGCGCGCAAGTCTGCCGGCGGGTTGAGCCGGATCACACCGGGATCGAAGAACGCCAGCTCCTCCCTGATTTCCTCCAACGTCACCGCGCCGCTCCCCGCGGCCAGTCCCGACCGTCCTACAATGCCGCGATCCACCGGCTGGGACCAACCAGGGCCTCACCGCTCGCCCCCACGCCGCGATAGGTAATCAGGGCAAGGTAGCGATCCAGCATCTTGTCGGCGGGCCTCTCTGTTTCAACAAATACCCCAATGCCCACCACTTCAGCCTGGAACTCGCGCATCAGGTCGTGCACGCCGCGGGCAGTGCCTCCTCCGCGCAGGAAGTCGTCAATGAACAGTACGCGCGCGCGCTGCGGGATGGCCCGGAGCGGCAGCGTCATCGTCTGCACGATCTGGGAGGATCCCGACAGGTAGTTGACGCTGACCGAGGGGCCCTCGGTGATCCTGCCTTCCCTGCGGATCGTTACCATCGGCACGTTGAACGCGCGGGCGGTCATCAGCGCCAGCGGTATTCCCATGACCTCCATGGTCAGAACGCAGTCGGGGCGCGCGTCCCAGAACAGGGTCGCGAATACCTCGCCCATCTCCGCGGCCACGGACGGCGTAAAGATGAGATCGGTCATCTGCAAGAACCCGCCGGGGAGTACCCGTCCGGGCTCCCTGAGCCGCCCGACAAGATCCTCGACCAGGCGCCGGATCTGCGCAGAGGTGCGGTGCGGCCGGAAGCGGACTCCGCCTGAGGCGCCGGGCACTGTGACGATCCGCCCCAGACCGAACCGCTCGCAGGCGGCCTTCAGCAGGGCCAGGTCCTCGCTTATCGTGGACTTGGCCGCGCCCAGCAGATCAGCGAAGCCGGCCAGCGAGTGCAGCCGGTCCGGGGACTGCATGAGATTCTGGGCGAGCACCACCATGCGCTCGCCGCGACGAAGCCGCCGGCCGGACCGCTCCCCGTCTGAACGAGCCCTGGCGTCCCTCCGGCGCGGCATCCTCGGCTACGGCTCCGGAGGTGGCTCCAGGGCCGCGCGTATCGCGGCCAGGTTCTCGGGCCGTCCGGCGTCCACGTCGAGCGCCATCTCAGGACCGTCGAGCACCACCGCGCGGCCGCTAAGCCCGCTGATCGCGTACGCCCGCGCCTCCAGATCGGCGATCGAGAGCCGGCCCGAGGCAAACCGCATCACCGTCGCCAATCCAAAGAGTTGGGCCAGCAGCCATGGTTTCTTTCGGGCGGCGATTGCCTGCTCGATCAGCGGCCGTACCCGCTCCAGCGCCTCGGGCGCGAGGAGCACGATGCTGCCTCCGCAAAACGTCCCGTCGGTGAGCTTGACGTAGGTCTTGCGGGCGGTGGGGAAACGGCCCTCGATCGCGGACTGTGGCACGACCGCGTAGTAGATGTCGGCGTCTCCTGTGCAAAGCCCCAAGAAGCGCTCCACTGCTTCCGGCGTGATCAGCGGCAGATCCGATGCCACCGCCAGCACGCGATCTCCATCCCGAAGCCGGGCCACGCCCGCGACGATGTTGTCCATCATCTTGCCCTGATCCGGGACGATCTCGACCGAAGATCCCAGAAGGGCCGCCAGCGGCCCGGGTGGCCCGACGGCCACGATCCTTCCTATGCTGGGGATGCCCCGCAGGGCGGTGACAACGCGCTCCACCAGCGCCAGGCCGCCGATCTGGAGGAACGCCTTGTTCGGAAGGCCCGGGGCCAGATGCGGCTCCGGCCCTCCCCCGGCCAGCACGACCGCCGAAGGCACTAGCGCTCCTCCGAGAAGGTCCGCGTCACGATGATGTCCACCTTGTCCCCAGCGCCAAGGTCCTCGGCGAGGTGCCTGGCCGCGGCCTCGTTGGCCATCAACCCGTAGACGGTGGGGCCTGTGCCGCTCATGGCGGCGCCATAGGCCTCACCACGCAGGATCTGCGCCTTCAGATCGGCAACGATGGGATGGTGGCGGGCCACAACCTCCTCGAACACGTTCCCCACCAGGCGCCCTACCGCGGGCAGATCTCGCCGGGCCACCGCGTCCAAGAGCAGAGGGATGTTTGGGCGAACGGTGATCTCTGTGGGCCGTATGCGCCCGTAGGCCCACTCGGTCAGCACCGGGAATCTGGGCCTGGCCAGCACCACCCAGGTGGCCGGCAGCGGCGCGAGCGGCTGGACCCGTTCGCCCCTGCCCCGGGCAACGGCTGCGCCGCCGCCCAGGAAGAAGGGCACGTCCGAGCCGAGCCGCGCTGCCAGCGCGTAGAGCTCGCGGCGGTCGAGCCGCAGCTTCCACATCTGGGCCAGCCCGATCAGCGTCATCGCAGCATCGGCGCTGCCTCCACCCAGGCCCGCCGCCACGGGAATGCGTTTGCGCACCTCGATCTCCACCGGCCGCGCCACGCCGTACTTCTCCCTCAACAGCGCGGCCGTCCGGTACAGCAGGCTGCTTGCGTCCGTTGGGATCGAAGGGTCGTCGGTGGTGACGAGGATCCCCTCGCCCGACTCGCGCAGCGTGATCGAGTCGTGCAGCGCGATCGTGTGGAGGACAGTCTCGATCTCGTGATAACCGTCCTCTCGTCGCTGCAGTACATCCAGGGCCAGGTTGACTTTGGCGTAGGCATTGAGGCGCAGTTCCTTCACAACATCGGCCCCCCCGTGCGGCTCCGCGGCACATAACAGTTAGGTACCGGGGGCCGCAAGTCCTCCGTGGGAGGCGGCATTCATTGCGCGGGCCGGTCGGTTCCCGTAAGATAGCCCCGTGGCCGAGCAACTCCCAGACAACCCAGACCTCGCGCATGGCGCCGAGACGGCGGATGCCGAGCGTCCCGCGGCACCTCCGCCGCCTCCGCGCAGGCCCTGGTGGCGCGTGGCCCTGTGGGCCGTCCCGGCCGCCGTGCTGGTGGCCGGCGGGTTTGCGCTGGGAATCTACCTGTACGTGCTGAGCCAGGTGACCATAGGCACGGGCGAGGCCGTCGTGGGGCGGTGCAACGTCGAGGCCTTCGGCTGGCCGCTCCGCCTGACCGGCCGGGTGAACGTCCTCCTGATAGGCATTGACGTGACCCTGGACAACCGCCGCCAGGTGTTGAACTTCGCACGGGCGGACACCCTCATCTTGCTCTCGTTCGACCCGGACGGCGAGCGGATCACCGCGCTCTCCATACCGCGCGATACACGGGCGGAGATCCCGCGCCACGGCGTCACCAAGATCAACGCCTCTTACGCCTACGGCGGCCCGCGCCTGACGGTCAAGACCGTGGAACGTCTGCTGGGAGTCAGGGTGGACTACCATATCAAGCTGGGGCCCGAGTCGTTTGCGCGCCTGGTGGACGCGGTCGGCGGCATCGAGATAGACGTCGAGAAGGACATGCGGTACACAGATACCTGGGCCGGGTTCACCGTGGACTTGAAGAAGGGACGGCAGCGGCTGAACGGTGATCAGGTCGCGGGCTACATCCGCTTCCGCCACGACGCCCTTGGCGACATCGGCCGGGTGAACCGCCAGCACCAGGTGATCATGACGCTGGTCCGGCAGCTCAGGCAGCCCTCCACGCTCCTGGCCGGCCCGCGACTCCTGGGTGCCTTCGCCCGCAACGCGCAGACCGACTTGACCCGGGCCGAACTAATGACCCTGGGCGTGTTCGCGGTGCGCGCGCGCGGGACGCCGCTGCGCGTGGAAACGCTACCCGGCAACTTCGCGCCCCTGTACTGGGAGCCCGATCCGGTCAGGATGCGCGCGGTGGTCGCGGACTTCTTCTACGGCCTGGCCGAAGAGGATCTGAAGGCGCTGCCGGTTGAGGTGCGGAATGCCAGCGGCGTCCCGGGCCTGGGCCAGCAGGCGGCGGCCCGAATCAGGGATCTCGGCTTCAAGATGGTCACGGTGCGCGCAGCGGAGGGGCAGGCAGAGGTGACGACCGTCATTGATCGCGCGGACCGGCTCCGCACCGCGCGCGCGCTGGCTTCTGCGCTGGGCGGATTCGCTTTCAGGCAGGAACCGCTGGCGCCCGGAGGTGGGATCACGGTGCTGCTCGGCAGGGATGCGGTGGCAAAGCTCCAGGGCCCGTAGAAAGCGTCAGCGGCCGCCTGCTGCCGAGTTAGGCCGGGTAGCTCCCGAAGGAGACCTCCTCCCACCTCAACCAGCCACGTACCGCTGACACCAACGACGCTAGCACGCGACCCAATAGCCGTCAATCCGAAACTGTTGTTCCCATCCTGTGGACTGTGTGGACAGACGCGTGTATGCCGCGGCGCACGATCCGGCCCAGGCGGGCGATGCCCTCGGTGATCTGGGCCTCGGACGGATACGAGAAGTTCAGACGCAGTGTGTTCTGGCCGCTCCCGTCGGCGTGGAACGGCTGCCCGGGAACGTAGGCCACGGCCTCTTCCTCGAGTGCGACCTTGAGCATCGCGCCCGCGTCCATGCCTTCGGGGAGACGCACCCAGAGGAACAACCCTCCCTCCGGTCGCGTCCAGGACACGCCCTCGGGCATCTCGCGCGCCAGCGCATCAATCATCACGTCCCGCTTGCGGTGGTAGAGCCCCACCACCGTGGACAGCCGCTCCAGGAGCGTCCCGCGGGCCAGCAGCACGGCCGCGATCGCCTGCGTCAGCGCCGGGCCGCAGAGATCCATCGCCTGCTTCACGGTCACGCAGCGGGCGATGAGAGGCTGGGGGCCGGCCATCCAGCCAATCCGGAGACCGGGCGCCAGCGTCTTGCTGAATGTGGAAAGGTATAGCGTGCGCCCCTCGGCATCGAGCGTGGTGATCGGTGGCGGAGCGCTCCCCAGGAAACGCATCTCGCGGTAGGGGTTGTCCTCGATGACCAGGGTATCGAACTCGCTCGCCAGCTCGATCAGGCGCTCACGGCGTCCCCGGCTCCAGGTGATCCCGGACGGGTTCTGGAAATCGGGCACGGCATAGAGGAACTTCGGGCGGCGGCCTTCCTTCCGCAGGCGCACTAGGACGCCGTGCAGCGCGTCCACGTCTATGCCGTCGTCATCTTGCTGAACGCCGATCATCTCCACGCCATAGTTGCGGAAGGCCTGGAGCCCGCCCAGATAGGTCGGCAGCTCGACCACGATCACGTCCCCTGGGTCCAGGAGCACGCGGCCGACGATGTCGAGCGCCTGCTGCGAGCCTGTCGTGATCAGGACGTCATCGCGGCCGGCCTTGATGCCGTCCTTGGCCATCCATCGGACGAGCTCCTCGCGCAGGGCAGGATCGCCCTCCGTGGTCGCGTACTGCAACGCCGTCCTGCCCCCGGTCGCAAGGACCTCACGGGTCACCTCCTGGAGATCTGCGATCGGAAAGGTGGCTGGATCGGGCAGGCCGCCGGCAAAGGAAATCACGTTCCCCGGTCGGGTCAGCTTCAGTAGTTCCCGGATGACGGAGCGCTCTGTCCGCCGCGCGAGCGTGGACAGGAAGGACTCGTAGTCTAGCATCTCGATTCCACCCCACCTGGTCCCAGCGTTACATCCATTGATGGCATCTTCCCCGCCGACCCTCTCACTCCCTGTCGCCGAGAGCGCGTGCCAGGAGGGAGAACTCAGAGAGCGAAAGGCTCTCCCCCCGACGCCGCGGGTCAACCCCGGCTGCCCGGCAGAGATCCTCGACAGCGGCCGCGGGCAGGCGCGTTCCCCGGACGGACTGCAACGCCGAGCGCAGCATCTTCCGGCGCTGACCGAACGCGGCACGGGCAACGGCCATCAGCACCGGCATCAGCGGCCGCGGCACCGCGGGCTCTTCCCGCACTTCCAACCGGACGATGGCCGAGTCCACCTCTGGCGGCGGGAAGAAAGCCGACCGGGGGACCCGGGCGACGATGGCCGCGCCTGCTCGTGCCTGTACCGCCACCGAGAGCAGGCCGTAGGACTTGCCGCCGGGGGAAGCGACGATGCGGCCGGCCACCTCGCGCTGAACCATCACGACGAACCGGCGGCCGAGCCCGGCCTCCAGGAGGTTGATCAGCAACGGCGAGGCGATGGCGTAGGGCAGGTTGGCCACGACCGCATCCGGCGCCTCCGTGAGCATCTCCGGGGTCAGGGTCATGGCGTCACCGTGTACGATGCGGACGTTGGGGTAGGGAGCGCAGACCGCATGCAATACCGGGATGAACCTGCCGTCCACCTCCACCGCGGTGACCCGCGCGCCGGAGCGCGCCAGCGCCACGGTGAGGGTGCCGACGCCTGCGCCTATCTCCAGGATGGCCTCGCCGGGCTCGATCCCGGCCAAGGACAGGATCCGGTCCAGCACGTGGCGGCTAACAAGGAAGTGCTGGCCGCGCGAAGTGCGGAGGCGCAGGCCTGCCGCGGACAGGGCCGCGCGGAGCCCCGACGGCGTGACCAGGTCCAGCCCGGCCAGGTCGGTGTCCTGTAAGGCGGCGCCTATTTCCTGCGTGGGGGCGGCACCGAGAGGATGTACACGCGCACCGGCCGCCGACCGAACTGGTATGCCTGGCGCGCTGTGTTGAAGCCCAGGTCAATCCTGTGGCCCTTGATTGCCCCGCCGGTATCCCCGGCGATGGCGCGGCCGTATCCTTCGATGAACAGCTCGGACCGCAGGGGGATCACCCTGGGATCCACGGCTACGACACCGAATCCGGCCCGCATTCCGATCGCGGTAGTACCGTCAACGCCCTTGCCGTGCCAGGGCGCGTAGCCGGTGGCTTCCATGTGGACGATCTCTTTCCCGGCAAACTCCCCTCGGGTGGCTATGATCCTGCGGGTTCCGACCTGGGAGATCTGGTCCTGCGGGGGCCGGGCCAGCACATTGCCGATTACCTGCCGGTCCACCACGCGACCGTCCGCGGTCGTAACCGCGATCCGGAGCATCCGGGTGCCGGGCCTGCCCGCCTGCACCAGGCGGGTCATCCCACGTGGCAGCGTCGCGTCAGGCCTGATGAGACGCGCGAACGGAAGGCGCTCCTCCCTGGTGACGAGCAGGGTATTGATGCGCACAACCCTGACGACGGCTCCTGACCACAATCGGGTGTCCATGGGAGGATGAACGCGGTCGCGCGGCCGCAGGCGCACCCCGCCGTGGCGCTCGGCCAGGAACTCCTCCACGGACTCAGATGCGGTCATGACCTGGAGCGTGCGGCCGTCAACGATGAGGGTCACGGGAAACGCGCGCCTGATACGGATCGTCATCTCCGAGGCAAGCGGTTCGGCAATCCCGGGATTGACCCGATCATAGGGCCTGACCGCGATGCCTGCTTCCGCGAGGGCGCTTCCCACCGTGGGCTGGTGCGTCCATACCTTCCGGACGCCCGCCTCTGCTGCAATGGCCACGATCAAGGGGCGCTGCGCCAGAGAGACAGCTCCGACCGCGAGCGATGCGGCCGTCACGAACGTCGCCAGCACCCGGCGAGACATCAAGGGGCGCATCCGCTCACCTCCTGTCGGGATGGAAATCACTGCGGCCAAGACCGCGCAAGGGCCTGTCGGGGTGGTAGTTGTATTTTACCCCTCTTCGGGCGGGTGAGCAACCGTCGGGGCATGCTCGACCATCTCGACCAGCACGCCGTGGGTGCCCTTGGGGTGCAGGAAGGCCACGCGGGTGCCGTGCGCGCCCGGCCTGGGAGTCGCATCAACTGGCTCGAAACCCGCTTCCCGCGCGCCTTCCAGCGCCCGTGCCACATCGGGTACGGCCAGGGCGACGTGGTGCACGCCCTCACCGCGGCGCTCCAGGAACCGGGCGACTGGCCCGTCAGGTGTGAGCGGCTCCAGGAGCTCAATCCTGGTCTCGCCCGCGGCGAAGAAGACCGTCGTCACGCCCTGCGCCTGGAGCCGCTCGGGCGGGCTGCCCTGGAGCCCTAGGGCCTCCTGATAGAACCGTGCGGCCTCGGCAATGCTGCGGACAGCCACGCCAATGTGGTCCACCCGAACGCCCGGCTGGGCCGCAGCCTTGGTGTCGTCGCGGCCCGCATCCAGCAGCCGGGCGGCCGCGCCGCGCGGGTCGAGCTGTCCGGAGGCCACGAGTTCAACCAGCCCATCCAGCGAGGCAGCCGCGGCGCCGCCCATGGTCTGGGCCCGCAGGCGCGCCTCGACCGCTCGGATGACCTCCCTCCTCCAGCGGGCTTTCCTTCGGGTTGCCAGGGCGCCGCTCTGTTCCAGATGGCGCAGGTGGTCGGAAACCGCTCCCAGGACCGCGGCAACGCCCTCGCCGGTCGTGGCAACCGTGGTCAGAACCGGAGGCCGCCAAGCGCCTTCAGGAGCCATCGCCAGCACCAGTCTGAGATCGGTCACGGCACGATCGGCTTCGGGGCGATCGGCCTTGTTGACGGCGAACACGTCGCCTATCTCCATCACGCCGGCTTTCAGGGTCTGCACACCGTCGCCCAGCCCGGGCGCGCTTACAACCACCACGGTGTCGGCGGCGGAAACGACGTCCACCTCGGCCTGCCCGGTGCCCACGGTCTCGATGAAGACCGTTGAGGCGCCCCACGCCTCCAGCACGGCCACGGCCTCGCCCGTGGCCGGCGCCAGCCCGCCCAGACTACCGCGGGTGGCCATCGAGCGCACGAAAACCTCAGGGTCGGTGCTGTGGTCCTGCATCCGGATGCGGTCACCCAGCAGCGCGCCGCCGGTGAACGGGCTGCTGGGGTCCACGGCGATCACGCCTACGCGCCGGCCCTGGGCACGCAGCGCGCGAATGGCCGCGTTGACCAGCGTGCTCTTGCCCGACCCAGGCGGCCCGGTGATACCGATCACGTGGGCGCCTCCGGCGTGCGGGAACAGGGCCCGCATCGCCACGGCCGCGTCCTCGCCGTCGTTCTCGATCAGCGTGATCAGGCGCGCGGCCGCCTGGACAGACCCGGCCACGACGGCTGAAACCAGACGGAGGATCTCGTCGGCGTTCACGATCTCACACCACTGCCGGCGGCCGGTAGGTCCCGAACACCGCCCGCAGGACATCGCAGATCTCACCGACGGTGGCGTAGGCCCGCACTGCTTCCAGGATGGGCTGCATCAGGTTGCCTGATCCGCGTGCTTCGTCACGCAGGCGTTTCAGCGCAAGGGCGGCGGCGCCGTCGCGTCCCGCGCGCACCTCGTTCAGGCGCGCGATCTGGCGTGCCGCGGTCTGCGGATCCAGGCGCTGGAGTTCCTTCTTGACCGGGCTGTCGGATTGGTATCGGTTCATGCCCACTACGATCTTGTCCCCGCGCTCGATCGCCTGAGCTTCCTGGTAGGCGCTCTCCGAGATCTCGCGCTGGATCAGCCCCGTCTGTATCGCGCGCAGCACCCCGCCGAAGGCCTCGATCTGCGAGATCCGCGCCAGGGCCTGCTCCTCGATCTCGCCGGTCAGTTGCTCCACGGCGAAGGAGCCGCCGAGCGGATCCACGACAGAGGCAATCCCGCTCTCGTGCGCGATGATCTGCTGGGTGCGCAGGGCCAGCAGGGCCGAGTCCTCACTGGGCAGCGCCAGCGCCTCGTCGCGGGAGTTGGTGTGCAGCGACTGGGTGCCGCCCAGCACCGCGGCCAGGGCCTGGATCGCGACCCGCACCACGTTGTTGTCGGGCTGCTGCGCGGTCAGCGCCGCGCCGGCGGTCTGTGTGTGGAACCGCAGCATCATCGAGCGCGGGTTCTGCGGGTCGAAGCGGTCCCGCACGAGCCGCGCCCACAGCCGTCGTGCCGCCCTGAACTTCGCAACCTCTTCCAGCAGATTCATCTGCGCCGCGAAGAAGAACGAGAACGAGGGCGCGACCTGGTCTGGGCCCAGGCCAGCGTCCACCGCCGCCTGCAGGTAGGTCAGGCCGTTGGCCAGCGTGAACGCCACCTCCTGCACCGCGGTGGCGCCGGCCTCGCGAATGTGGTAGCCGCTGATGCTGATCGGGTTCCAGCGGGGCAGGTGGTGCGCGCAGAAGGCCATCGAGTCGGTCACCAGGCGCAGTGACGGCGCGGGCGGAAAGATGTAGGTTCCCCGCGCGATGTACTCCTTGAGGATGTCGTTCTGGGTGGTGCCGTCCACGCTGCCGGAGGGCACTCCCTGCCGCTCGGCCACTGCCACGTACATCGCCAGCAGGATCGCCGCCGTGGCGTTGATCGTCATCGAGGTGGAGACGCGGTCCAGCGGGATCCCCTGGAACAGGACCTCCATGTCCGCGAGCGAGTCAACGGCTACGCCAACCCGGCCGATTTCCGGGAGCGCCAGCGTGTGATCCGAGTCATAGCCCATCTGCGTGGGCAAATCGAAGGCGACCGACAGACCGGTCTGTCCCTGATCCAGCAGGTACCGGAAGCGGCGGTTGGTCTCCTCCGCGGTGCCGTAGCCCGCGTACTGGCGCATCGTCCAGAGCCGGCCCCGGTACATCGTCGGGTGGATGCCGCGGGTGTACGGGAAGGCGCCGGGCTCGCCCAGCTCGGCGCTGGAGTCGGGGCGCGGCTTCCCGTCGTTCATGGGAGCGCCTCCTCGCCTGCCTTGGGTGCCGGCGCCCGGACCAGGACCAGCACCTGCCCCCCGGCCACCTCCTGGCCCGGCCGCACGCGTATCTCCTCGATGCACCCGGCCGTCGGAGATGCCACCTCCATCTGCATCTTCATCGCCTCCACGACGGCAACCGCGCCTCCGGCCCGCACCAGCTCTCCGATTGTCGCTGGAATGCTGACAACGAGCCCGGGCATGGGCGCGCGCACCTCGACGCGGTCCACGCCGTTCCGCGCCGATGCGCGGCGCGAAGGCACCGGAAGCGCCCGGCGAACGCCCACCTCGACCCGATCGGCGCCGATCGTGACAAGTAGCCGTCCCTCCCGCTCCTGTACGCGCACGGGCACGGCCCGTCCTCCAACGACGAGCCTCCAGCATTCGGTGCCTGCCGTCGGCTCCAGAAGGATCTCATCCCCGGCTTCCACTTCCTGCCGCTGGCCCCGCACCCTGATCTCGAACGTCACCTGAGGCCCTCTTCCCTCGCAGCGGCAATCCACCTGGACGCGGGCCTGGCGGCAGGGCCGTCAGATACAAGCACGGACGCCGCTGCCTTTCGCCGGAGCCAGGCAGCCGCTGCCGCCGCGGCCAGGCGCTCCGCTTCCTGTGATGGTGCGGCGCCGTCCCACTCCTCGGCAAGCCGCACGTCGTAGGCCCCGTCCAGGAAGGCCGGCTGCTCCAGGGCCCACCGATGAAACGGGATCGTCGTGTCCACGCCCGAGATGGCGTACTCGGCGAGCGCCCGCCGCATGCGGGCGATCGCCTCGGCCCGATCGCGGCCCCAGGCCACGACCTTCGACAGCAGTGGATCGTAGTGCCGGGACACCGTGCACCCGGCCCGGAACCCGCTGTCTACCCGGATGCCCGGGCCCTGGGGCTCTACCACGCCGTCAATCCGCCCGAGCGAAGGCAGGAATCCACCGTGAGGGTCTTCGGCGCTGATGCGGCACTCTATCGCCCAGCCATCGTGGCGCACCTCTTCCTGCGCGAACGGGATGGGCTCACCTCCGGCCATTGCAAGCTGGGCGGCCACGATGTCCACTCCCGCGACCATCTCGGTCACCGGATGTTCCACCTGGAGTCGGGCGTTGACCTCGATGAAGAAGAACGCATCGCCGTCCAGGAGGAACTCCACTGTGCCGGCGTTGCGGTAGCCCAGCGCGCGCGCCACGCGGACCGCCGACTCCAGCAGCGCGCCGCGCAGATAAGGGGAGACGCCTGGAGCCGGTGCCTCCTCGATGAGTTTCTGGTGGCGGCGCTGCACCGAGCAGGCGCGTTCACCCAGATGGATCACACCTCCGGCATAGTCCGCCAGGATCTGCACCTCTACGTGCCTCGGCCGCTCCACCCATTTCTCGAGATAGACCCGGGGATCCCCGAAGGCGGTCTGTGCCTCACCCCTGGCCAGCCGCATGGCGGCGGGCAGATCCTCTGGCGAGCGCACGAGGTGAATCCCCTTGCCGCCACCGCCGCCGGCTGCCTTGATTAGCAGCGGGAAACCAACTTGCTCGGCCGCGCTCAGGGCCTCGGCATCGTCCACCGTTCCTGATCCCGGCAGCACCGGGACTCCTGCCGATGCCACGGCCGCCCTGGTCGCGGCCTTGTCCCCGCACATCTCCAGCACCGAGGCGGGCGGGCCGACATACGCGATGCCCGCCGCCTCGCAGGCCGCAGCAAAGGACGGGTTCTCCGAGAGGAATCCATACCCGGGATGGATCGCTGTGGCGCCGCACCTCTGCGCGAGTTCCACCAGATAGGGACCGTTCAGGTAGCCCTCGGCCGGCGAGTCACCAGGTAACGGCAGGGCATCGGCGGCCAGGCGGACATGCGGGGCTCCGGCGTCCACGGGCGCATAGACGGCCACCGGCTCGATCCCAAGATCGCGGCAGGCGCGCACGATGCGCACGGCTATCTCGCCGCGGTTGGCGACCAGCAGGCGGCAGGGCAGCGGCATCTGAGCGGTCAGTCGTCCTCGTCGGGCTCGCGAGGCCGGTCCGGGCGGTACACCAGGGAGTAGCGCGCGATCTGAAACCCCATGGCCTCCCAGAACCGAAGGCCCCTGAGGTTGCCGGCGATCACCCCTGACTGAATCTCGTCCACGCCTTCGGACTTCAGCCACTCGATGACCGTCTGGGCCAGGCGCCGGCCCAGTCCTTCGCGGCGGTACTGCGGATGGATGAAGAACTCACCGATCTGGGCGTGGGTGCGGGAGCGGTCGGCCCAGTGTCTGCCCGTAGCGGCAACGACAAACCCGACCTTGCGGCCGCCGTCAACCGCCCACCAGACGTGCCGGCGCTTGTTCACAGGAGAAAACAGCGCCTTGAGGTACTTGTTCAGGAACACGTCGGTGGGCGCCTCACCGGTGATCTCCTCCCGGTATCGGCTCAGCCATTCGCGGAAGCGGGCATCACCCGCCTGGACAGGATGCAGCTTCATGCGGCGTCGGCAGTTCCAGGACCCCAACAGGAACTCTACGGGGGGATTTCGCCTGCGGTCCTTGTATTCCTCTGGCCTAGAGCGGCAGGTTGCCGTGCTTGCGCCTGGGGTTTGTGGCGCGCTTGCGTCGCAGCAGATCGAGCGAGGAGATCAGACGGCGGCGGGTCTCGTGCGGCTCGATCACGTCGTCAACGTACCCGCGGCCGGCCGCCACGTAGGGCGTCGCGAACCGCGCGCGGTAGTCGGCGACGAGCTCGCGCCGGCGTGCCTCAGGGTCGGCGGCCTCGGCCAGTTCCTTTCTGAAGACGATGTCAATCGCGCCCTCTGGACCCATCACGGCGATCTCGGCGGTGGGCCAGGCCAGGTTGAGGTCACCCCGGATATGAGCGCTGGACATGACGTCGTATGCCCCGCCGTATGCCTTGCGCGTAATCACCGTGAACTTGGGCACCGTGGCCTCGCAATAGGCGTACAGCAGCTTGGCGCCGTGCCTGATGATGCCGCCGTGCTCCTGGGCCGTGCCCGGCAGGAAGCCCGGTACGTCCACGAAGGTGAGCAGGGGGATGTTGAAGGCGTCGCAGAACCGCACGAACCGCGCACCTTTGACCGAAGCGTCTATGTCGAGCGCGCCGGCCATGACCGCGGGCTGCTGGGCTACGACGCCCACGGGCCAGCCGTGCAGCCGGCAGAAGCCCACGATGAGGTTGCGCGCAAACGCGGCGTGGACCTCCAGGAACTCACCGTCGTCTACGATACGTTGGATCGCCACGTGCATGTCGTAGGGCCGGGACGGGTCCTCGGGCACAAGATCGTCGAGCGCTGGATCGGCGCGAGAGGGGTCGTCGGTTGGATTCCTGCGAGGCGGGTCGTCCAGGTTGTTGGAGGGAAGGTAGCTCATCAGGCGCCGCAGGAGCAGCAGACACTCCTCGTCATCTTCGGCCACGAAGTGGGCGATGCCGCTCCGGCCCGCGTGCACGTCCGCCCCGCCCAACTCCTCGAACGAGACCTCCTCGCGCGTGACCGTTCTTACCACCTGGGGGCCGGTTACGAACATGTACGAGGTGCCCCGGACCATTACGGTGAAGTCGGTGATTGCCGGCGAGTAGACGGCGCCGCCGGCGCACGGACCCATGATCGCCGAGATCTGCGGTATTACGCCGCTGGCAAGGGTGTTGCGCAGGAAGATGTCGGCGTACCCGCCGAGACTGACCACGCCCTCCTGGATGCGCGCACCGCCGGAATCGTTGAGCCCGATGACCGGTGTGCCGGTCCTCATCGCCAGGTCCATGACCTTGCAGATCTTCGCTGCGTGTCCCTCGCCCAGCGAGCCGCCCAGCACGGTGAAGTCCTGCGAGAAGACGTGCACCGGCCGGCCGTCTATGGCGCCGTGGCCGGTAACGACGCCGTCGGCCGGTGCTTCCACGCGGTCCAGCCCGAAGTCACGGCTGCGGGGCACGACAAAGGGATCCAGTTCCACGAACGATCCGGGATCCAGCAAGAGGTCGAGCCGTTCGCGCGCGGTGAGCTTGCCTGCTTCGTGCTGGCGCCGCACGCGCTCCGGACCCCCCATGGCCAGGAGCCGTTCACGGCGGCGACGCAGCTCTTCCAGGCGCTCGGACGGCACGAACTGCTACTAGGGAGTACCGGTCTCGGGCGGCAGCGGGCCGTAAGGACGGATGGCGATGATCCCGTGCTTGAAGATCAGCTCCACCACGCCGTTGACCTCAACGAGAAGGCTGTACGTCCCGAACTCCTTGACCACTGCGGTGGGTATCTCGTATCCGTCGCGACACCGGATGTGAACCGGAGCACCGGTTTTTCGGTTACCACCAGCCGGCGGTAGAAAGCGTCCTCCACCGAGGCGCGCGGCGGCGCCTTGGCTGCGGACTGGACGTCCACGCGCATCTCGTCACGCGTCACGATCGCAGCACCTCCCTCACGTTCCGGACGAATGTCAGCCGGTGTCTGATCGGAGTCCTGCACCGCCGGCGCGGCCATTTCTGCGGGCCCGGCCATCTCTGCGGGCCCCGGCCTTACCGCCGGCCCGGCCATCTCTGCCGACGCGCCTTCCCGGCGGAGCAGCCGCTCATAGTGCTGCCGCAGCCCCTCGATCTGATGCCTGCGGTCAGGCCGGACCCCTGCCGCCCTTTCCACCGGCCGGACCGGCTTGCGGACGGCATCGAGGACCGCGCTCACCACGGCCTCGGCCTCGCTCGTGGACACCACCGCGGCGCCCACATGGAGCAGGCTGGCGCGTTCCGAGGCCATGCTGATCGCGGCCAGGGCGACCGTCGCGCCGGCAAACGGCATGAGCGTCAGACCCTCCAGCGAGGGCCTGTTGCCAGACCTCTGGGCCAGCGGGCGCAGCGCCTCGATCGCGGCCGCCGCCACCGTGCGCAGGCGGTGCGCCTGGCCAGGCGGCGCCTGGGCGGTTCCGATCAGGGTTTTGGACACGCCGTCGCGCTCGTAGCGCAGCTCGACCTGGGCCCGCGTGAGCGTCTCGGTTATCGTCTCTTCCAGGCGCACCAGGCGGCATTCAGGAAGGCTTTCCGCCTCAGGCGTGGGCTCGAAGTGGGCGATCTGGATCCGCCACCCGTCCACGGGCAGGTTGAACTGGCTCATCAACGCCGAGGTGATGGCGCGGCGGATCGCCCCGTCGTCGCGGGCGGACTCTGTGGTCACGTAGATCCGATCTATCTCGCCCGCCTCGTTGGCCACGACGCGCGTGGCGGCGACGGCATCGAGCCGTTCCAAGAAGGTCTCTATCTCTTCGGCGAAGACCTCGCGAGGCACCCGGCAGCTCCGTTGTCGAAGGGTGTAAGCAGTCAACTCTTCTGCGGCCCGAAAACGGTCTCCTGCCCGGGGATCCGGTTCCGGGAATCTGGTTTCTGGGAGACCTGCGGGCCGGTCGGCGATGGCCCTTAGAACCTGGGATAGGTCGGCGGCCTGGCGATGGGACGGTCTATCAGCAAACCTTCCCCACCCAAGGCCTGGCGCTCCTCTCCCTCGATGATCAGCCGCACCTGCCGCGCGGCCGGATGCGCGGTGCCCGTGTAGACGATCTGCCAGAGCCGTCCCTGCATGCTGGCCGATCCGCCACCTGAGCCAACGGCCTCGGAGAGATCCACCGTGACGATCCCTTCACGGACGGAAAGGCCCCGCAGCCGCGTCCCGGTAGGGATCTCGCTGGTCAACCCCCTTGCGCGCTCCTGCGCAGTCGGACCAGCCAGCAGCGCCTCGAACGCGCCTCGGAGCAACTCCTCGGCCCCGCGGCCGCGCACCGTGCGCTGGACCTGAACGATCGTGCCTGCACCGTCGGCCGTCCCCACGAAGAACACGGGAGCGCGCGCCTCCTGTGGACGCAGTTGCGTCCACCAGACGAGCGCCGCCGCAAGCACAAGAATCGCAATCCAGATCAGGATTCGCCTCATGCGTCACCACCGCTCGCGTTGCGCTGGCCGTTCATGCTTCGCCTATGAGCCGGGCGAACTCGCCTTCGGTCAGCACCTTCACACCCAGGCGCCGTGCCCGCTCGAGCTTGGAGCCGGGCGATGCTCCGGCTACCAGGTACGCGGTCTTCTTCGTCACGCCGTCCGCCACCACCCCCCCGGCGGCCCGCGCCAGGGCCTCTGCTTCGCCGCGCTTCCAGCGCGACAGCGTGCCGGTGAAGACGATCTGCGCGCCATCCAGTGCCCTGCCCGGCGGCCCGCCGCGCGCCTGGACCCGCGCCGCGCCCGTGGCCGGCCTGATCCCGGCCGCGACCAGCCGCATCACCAGGCGGCGATTGGCGGGTCGCTTGAAGAAGTCCACGACGCTGGCGGCTATCGTTGGCCCGATTCCGGGGACCTCACGCACCTCCTCGAACGAGGCATCCATCAGGGCCTCCGGGGAGGTGAAGTGGGCGGCCAGCAGGTCGGCGACGTGAGATCCGACATGCCGCATGCCTAGGGCGAAGAGGAAGCGGGCGAGGGTGGTCTCGCGGCTGCGGGCGATCGCGTCCAGGACGTTCTGTGCCGATCTATCGGCCATGCGGTCCAGCGAGAGGAGCTGCTCTTTCGTCAGGTGGTAGAGGTCGGCGGGATCGCGGATCAGGCCGGCCTCCAGCATCTGGGCCAGCAGCCTACCGCCCACGCCCTCGATGTCCATCGCGTCGCGCGATCCAAAGTGATACAACCGCTCCAGGACCTGCGCCGGGCACGCCGGGTTTGGACACCTTGCCACCGCCTCGCCCTCGGGACGCTCTACCGCTGTCCGGCAGACAGGGCAGTGCCCTGGCATCGTAAACAGGCGCTCATCTCCGCTCCTCCGCTCGGGCAGTGGCGCCACCACCTCCGGGATGACCTCGCCGGCGCGCTGCACGATCACCCAGTCGCCTATGCGTATGTCCTTGCGCGCGATCTCGTCCTCGTTGTGCAGCGTGGCACTGCTGACCGTGACGCCGGAGACGCGCACCGGCTCCAGCACCGCGGCCGGTGTAAGCGCGCCGGTCCGGCCCACGTTGATCGTGATGTCGAGCAGACGCGTGATCGCCTGCTCCGCGGGGAACTTGTAGGCCAGGGCCCAGCGCGGGGCCGCCGTGGTAGCCCCAAGCTCGGCCTGCTGGGCCAGATCGTCCACCTTGACCACCACGCCGTCGGTCCCGTGGTCCAGTGTCGCCCTGCGCTCCGTCCAAGTCCTCAGGTACTCCCGGACCTCATCGAGAGCGCCGCACCTCGCCGCGTGCGGGTCGGTGCGGAAGCCCGCCTCGCGCAACCACCGGAGGGTCTCCCAGTGCGTGCGCAGATCCACTCCCTCGGCGAGCCCGACACCGTACACGAAGATCTGAAGCGGCCGGCCGGCCGTGATCTGGGGGTCGAGCTGCCGCAGCGAGCCGGCCGCGGCGTTCCGCGGGTTGGCGAAGCGAGGCTCGCCGCTGGCCTCGCGCTGGGCATTTACCGCCTCGAAGGCCGCGCGGGGCAGATAGACCTCACCACGCACCTCTATCAATGCGGGCGGCCTCGCGCTGCGCAGGCGCAGGGGGATGCTTGGGATGGTGCGGAGATTGGGGGTGACGTCTTCTCCCTGCTCGCCGTCGCCCCGGGTCGCTCCGGTGACGAGCCGGCCATCCTGGTAGACAAGCGAAACCGCGGCCCCATCAATCTTGAGCTCGCAGACATAGTGAACTGAAACCTCGCCCAAGGCGGTCCGGATCCGCTTATCCCAGGAGTCCAGTTCCGCCTCCTCAAAAGCGTTGGTCAGGCTGAGCATCGGCGCCCGGTGCCGGACCATGGCAAACGCGGCGGACGGCGGCGCGCCCACGCGCTGCGTCGGCGAGTCAGGCGTTATGAGACCGGGGTAGCGCTCCTCGAGATCGCGGAGCTCGCGGACCAGCCGGTCATACGCCGCGTCCGAGATCGTCGGTGCATCAAGAACGTGGTACCGATAGTTATGCTCGGCTATCTCTTCGCGCAGCTTCTCGGCGCGCCGCCGCGCCTCGCTGGGGATGACCATCCCGGCCGCCTCCGACCATCGCGGGAGTGATGGACGCCTCTCTGGATTCGTCGAGCGGGGTGGCCAGCCCTTGCCGGGGGCTATCCCGGCCTGAAGGCGTGGATCGCCCGGATCTCCTGGGCCAGCCGGGCGGCCAGGGATTCGAGGATCTGCCGGCCCTTCGCCGCGCTTGCGGCCCTGGCGTCGCCCACAACGCCGCTGGCAGTCAGGTCGCGAGATGACCAGGCAAAGGGAATCCCGCCGTCCGGGAACCCCTCCATCAAGACGGCTGGGGGATGCTCCGTGACCGCGGCGTCGGTGCGCACCGCCTCGGGCATGATGGCCAGCATCAGGCTCGTCTCATCATCGCCGGCGTGGAGATCGAGCCCGCCGCCCTCGTGCGGCCCGGTGTGGGAGGGCGTTCCCCAGATGAAGATCGGAAAGACCCACATCTCCGGATGCCGCACGTGGATGTCTCGCGCCGCAATCTCAACTACCTGTCTGTTGCCGCCGTGCGCGTTGAGCAGGACAAGCCGGCGGAACCCGGCGCGGTGAAGGCTCGCGGCCACCTCCATCAGCACGGCCAGCAGCGTACCGGCTTCCAGGGATATCGTCCCGGCGAAGTCGAGGTGCTCATTGGACTTTCCATAGTACAGCGGGGGCAACGCGAGCGCCGGCACCGCATCGCCCAGCCGCTCCATGGCCCCGGCGAGCACCGCGGGCCCAACCGCCGAGTCCACGAGCAGCGGGAGGTGCGGCCCATGCTGCTCGGTCGAACCGATCGGCTGGATGAGGACCGCGTCGGCCTTGTCTGGCATGTCCCTGACCTCCACCCACGTCAGGTGGGCGAAGGACCGCTGGCGAGGGATGGGCCAGCCGTTCATTCGCGGATCAACTCAATGTGCCGCTGCCGTGTGGTTCTCGCAACGACCCGGCCGCGGGCGATCACGTGGTTGCGATCGGCCTGCATCTGGAGAACATCGTGCAGGTTCTTCCCGTCGAAGACAAGCAAGTTGGCCTCGGCGCCGACCTCGAGTCCGTACCCTGACAGCCCCAGGGTTCTCGCCCCGTTACGCGTTACGATGTCGAAGGCGACCTCGAACCCTTGCGGCGTGGCCAGGTGCGCCAGGTGGACCATGAAGTTCATTGAGTCCAGCAAGTCCGCGCGGCCCAGAGGGTAGTAGAAGTTGTCCAGGTCGTCCTGCCCTGAGCAGACGTTTACGCCGGCGGCCATCAGCTCGTTCACGCGCGTGAGGGTCCCAAGCGCGTTGACGTTCGGGTTCGCCACGATGTTGATCCGGGCCTGCCTGACCAGGTTGATGACCCTGGCGGCGTGCGCATCCGGGTAGACGCGCAGGGCGCCGTTGTGGCCCGAGGAGACCCGGCCGTGGTACCCCTCGCGGATCGTCTTCGCGGCCAACATCTCCAGCGTCCGGAAGTTGGGGTTGGGCGCGTCGTCGCACAGCACGTGCACATCGCGGTCGAAGAGCTTCGCCAGATCGAAGCAGTAGTCAATGTGCTGCCGGGCGCCCTCGTCGTCCAGCTCGATGAACGGGATTCCGCCGACCACGTCGGCGCCCATCTCCATCGCCTGCCGCATCAGGTCTAGTGATGCGGGATTGGTCAGCAGGCCCTCCTGTGGAAAGGCGCACACCTGGAGCGTCATGGTGCGTCCAAATCGCTCCCGCGCTAGCAGCACCCCTTCCAGCGCGCGCAGGCCTGCGAACGAGTCCACATCCACAAACATGCGCATCGCCAGCGTCCCATGGGCGAGGGCGAGCTCGAGCGCACGGCCGACCCTGCCGGCGACCTCAGGCGGCGTGTACCGTCGCTTGAAGGCCCACGTGTGCTCGATGGGCACCACGTTGCTGTGGAGCAACTCATACTCCTGCATGCCAGACCTGACCTCGCCCTCGAACAGCTCATCCGGCCCGCCCAGCGGTTTGAGGGGGTAGTCGTACCGCCCCACGGACTCGCCGAAGAACGACTTGTCTATGTGGAAGTGGCAGTCCACAAAAGGCTCGGTCACCAAGCGGCCCGCGGCGTCAATCTCCTGGGCTCCCTCGGTGGGGAGGCGCGGCTCAACGGCCGCGATTCTGCCGCCCGCGATGCCGATGTCGGCCAGGCCGGCACGCTGGCGCAACTGCGCATGGCGGATGATCAGGTCAAAGGTCATTCGGTATCACCCTCCTACTCCCGGACCGCGCCCAGGGTAAGCCCACGGACATAGTACGGCTGCAGGATATATCCCAGTAGCAGCACGGGCAATACGGTGATCATCCCGATTGCGGCCATGTTGTTCCAGCCGATCTCGTAGGTGCTCATCGTCTCCAGGATACCCAGGGTCAGCGTTCGCGTCGTGCGTCCCGACAGCAGCATCGGCAGGAGGAAGTCGTTCCATGAGAAGGTGAAGGTGAAGATAGCCGCGGTCGCCACTCCGGGCACGGCAAGCGGCAGCGCCACGCGCCAGAACGCGCCGAACCTGGTACAGCCGTCGGTCAGCGCCGCCAGCTCCAGGTCGGCAGGCAGTGAGTGGAAGTAGCCGCGCATCATCCAGGTCACGAAGGTGGTGTTGAAAACGCTCTGCAGCAGGATCACCGCCAGGTATGTGCCCAGCAGGCGCATGTCCCGCATCACTAGGTAGAACGGAATCAGCAGCGCCACTGGCGGCGCCATGCGGATCGCCAGCATCAGGAGCGCGGAGTTCCCGGCGGCGCGCGACATGGTGCGGGCGAGCCCGTATCCGGCGGGCACGCCGAGCACCAGCGACAGCGCCGTTGTCCCCAGCGCGATCGTCAGGCTGTTCTTCAAGTATGCCGCGACGGGCACCATGGCGAACACGTTACGGAAGTTATCCAGGATCGGACGGAAGACCCACACCGGTGGGATCGCAAATGCGTCGCGTGCGGGCTTCAGCGAGGTCAAGAGCAGCCACACGATCGGGAAAAGGAAGAACCCCAAGATCAGGGTAAGCAGCGCGTATGTGATCACGTCGGCCGCCCGCCGGCGCCGCCGCATCTTCATTGGGTAACCCCCAGCTGCCCGATGGCGCGGAAGTAGGCGGCGGTAAACAGGCCGATGAGAACCAGCAGCAGGTTGGACATCGCCGCCGCGTACCCCATGTCGAAAAAGGTCAGGCCGGTCTTGAAGATGTAGTGGTTCATCACCTCGGTGGCGTAGCCGGGCCCTCCGCCCGTGACGACGAAGACCGAGTCGAAAAGCTTGAAGACGTCCATGGTCCGGATCAGCAGGGCGACGATAAGAATCGGGCGCAGCAGGGGCAGGGCCACGCACCAGAACTGCTGCCACCCCGAGGCGCCGTCAATCTGGGCCGCCTCAAAGAGATCGGCGCTCTGACTGCGCAGACCGGCGAGGAGCATCAAGGCCACCAACGGGGTCCACTGCCAGACATCCACTATGACGAGGGCCAGGAGCGCCGTGGACGGTTCGCCGATCGGACCGCGCCCGATGTGCACACCGAGCTCTTTCAGATAGTAGGAGAACACCCCGTAGTCGGCGTTGTACAACGCTCTCCAGACCAGCGCCACGACGATGGGCGTGAGGGTCAACGGCGCCAGCAGTAGCGTGCGGACCAGCGGGGCGCCTGGCCGGTCGCGGTTCAGCAGCACGGCGATGGCCAGGCCGAGCACCGTCTGGATGCCCACGGCCAGGGTCACGAACAACACCGAGTTCAAGGCGGCGATGCGGAAGGCCGGATCCGCGAACGCCTTCAGGTAATTGGCGAGCCCGGTGAACTTCTGAGCCTGGGTCGGATCCGTCAGGCTGTAGTTGAAGAAGGAGATATACAAAGAGTAGCCCAGAGGGTAGAAAGCAAAGCACAGCATGAACAGAAGGGCTGGGGCTGCCCAGGGGAGCAACCCCAGCCGCTTCAGCCACTTCTCCACCGGGCGCGCGGCCGCTACTGCCGAGCGGTCCGCGGTCGCTCCGGTGTACTCGCCCACCTTGTTCTACCGCCCAAACAGCGGCATCGCCTTGGCCTGAGCGTCGTCCAGAGCTGCCTTAGGGGACTTCTGGCCGGTTATGACCAGGTTGACCTCAAGACCCAGGATGTCCTGGATCCGCGGGTACTGCCGGATGCGTGGCCGGAAATCGCCGTCGGCATTCTCAAAGGACTTGCCCACCATCGCAAACCACGGGAACTCCGCCAGGAGCGTGGAGTCCGACGTCTCGCTGCGGCGGATGGGTTCACCGCCCAGGCGCACGAACTCCCGCCGCATGCGCTGCGAGGTGATCCACTTGATGAACTGCCAGGCCGCCTCCTTGTTGCGGGAGTCGCGGTTGATGCCAATGCTCCATCCGCCCAGCGGGTAGCGTGTGGGAGCGCCCGCGGCCTGGGGCAGAGTCGTGATGTCGCTGATCGTGGCCACCTTGGACATCGAGGGATCGCGATGGGCCCGGACGCCGGTGGACCAGGCGATCTGCATCATGGCCACCCCGCTGCGGAACGCCAGCTCGCGGTCACCCCAGGCGTAGCTGGTGGCGCCCGGCGGCGCGTACTTGAACATGTCCGCGAAGAACGTGAGGGCGCGCACGTTGACCGGGGTGTTGAGGGCGGGCATCCCCTCCTTGTCCAGGATACTGCCGCCGTGTATCAACATATGGTACATCCAGTCCTGCGCACACGGTGCCCCCCTGGCGCCGTTCATGACGATGCCATAGCGCCCGTCGCCGGTGAGCTTCTGGATGGCCATTGCGAACTCGGGCACGCTCCGCGGCGGCTTGATGCCCGCGTCCGTGAGGACCTTCTTGTTATAGGCGAGCACGCCCGCGTAGGCGGCGAGGGGAAAGGCGTACTGCTTGCCCTGCCAGCCGCCCAACTTCCACACCGACGGGAAGACATCATCGTAGGCGATCGCGGCGCGGTCGCGCTGGATCATGGGGGTCAGGTCCAACAGGTAGCCGTTCTCCCCCCACTCCCCGGTCCAGACGATGTCCACCGTATAGAGGTCGGCTCCCCCAGTGCGGCCCACGAAGTCCGCGATGGCCCGGGAGTACAGCTCGGCGTAGCTCTGGATCGTGACGTTGACCTTGATGCCGGTCTCCCGTTCGAACTCCGGCGCCATCCGGGTGAGCGCGCCGGAGAAGCGGTCCGACATCGAGACGAGGTTCAGGGTTGGCCTCGGCTGTGCCACGCTGCTTGACAGCGGCAGCAGCGCAACCACGAGGGCAACCACCAGGATGAGCCATGTTGCTCTCCACACCGTCATCCCTTGCACCTCCCATCGCGTGCGTTTGTTCTTTCGAGTGCGACGTGCAGTCCGGGCGCGCGCCCGCGTTCAGGCGATCCACGCGCCCCCGTTCACCTCGATGGCTTCTCCGGTAATGAAATCGGCGTCGGGCCCGCACAGGAACGCCACGACTCCAGCCACGTCCTCAGGGGTCTCCAGCCGCCCCAGGGGCGTGTCCTTCAGGTAGTCGCGGACCACCTCGTCGGGGTCGGCGCCCCGCAGCCGCGCTTCCCAGGCCACCTCGCGATCCTGCATCGCGGTTCTGACGTAGCCGGGGTTGACCGCGTTCACGGTGATACGGTGGGGCGCCAGTTCCCGGGCCGCGGCCTGCATCAGACCTAGGGCGGCGAACTTGGAGGCCGAGTAGTGCGCCAACAATGGCGCAGCGCGCCGCGCGGCCATGGATGCCGTGAGCACGATCTTGCCGCGCAGTTCCCTGCCCGGAATCGGCCCCTGTCCCACCATCCGCCTTGCGAAGGTCTGCATGGTGAGGAACGCGCCCCTGACGTTGACGCCGAAGTTGAGGTCCCACTCCTCTTCGGTCAGATCCAGGAAGTGGTTCATGGTCGAGACTCCCGCGTTGACTATCAGCAGGTCGAGCCGGCCGGCGGCGGCGTAGACTTCCTCCGCGACGCGCTCCAGATCGGAGCGGCTCGTAACATCAAGGATACGAGCGGTCGCATCGCCGCCGGACGCGGTAATCTCCGCCCCTACGCGCGCGGCGGCCTCCGCGTCTACGTCCGTCACCCATACGCGCGCCCCCTCGCGGGCGAGCCGGAGGGCAATCGCCCGGCCTATGCCCGACGCGGCTCCTGTCACGAGTGCCTCAAGCCCCAACAACGTGCTCCCTCCTCAGCTTCGGGTAGAGGTCCTTCAGCCTGCGATAGGTATCTCGGTATGTCCCGTAGATCTCCGCGTATACGGGCACGGCTGCGGCGTCCGGCTGGGTTATCCCGGCGATCCTGACCTGATCCCTGACCCGCTCCCACGGCCACAGACCCGCGGCCACACCCGCCACGAAGGCCACGCCGTACGCGCTGCCCGCGTGGCCGCCCTCCAGGTGACACACCTCCCTCCCCAGGACCGATGCGGTGATCTGGCGCCAAAGCGCGCTGCGCGCGCCGCCGTCCATGACGTAGAACCGCGCGACCGGGTGGCCCGCGGCCTCCAGTACCTCCACGTGGTGACGGAACGCGAAGGCCACGCCCTCTAGAATTGCGCGGTAGATGTGGGCAGGAGTGTGAGACAGTGTCAGCCCCAGGACGGTGCCGCGCGCCTCGGGGTCGTGCAGGGGCGTCTTCTCGCCGAGGAAATAGGGCAGCAGCACGAGGCCGTCGCTCCCCGGCGGGATCCTCGACGCGGCCAGGTCGAGGTCTGCGTACGAGGCGCCGGCATGGAACCGGTCCCTGAACCACTTCACCAGGCTCCCCGAGGTTGCCATGCAGCCGTTGATAACGAAGAGGCCCGGCAGGTCGTGGTAGTCTATGAACATCTCGCGCAGGGGCCGGAATCCGTCCACCGCGTAGAGGAAATCCCCTGCGCCGCCGAACTTCAACACCGCCTCGCCCCCGGCGGCCAGGCCTGCGGCCAGCGCCGCCGCGATGTGGTCTGCGCTGCCGGCCACGACCGGGGTTCCTGCCCGCACGCCGGTCTCCCGCGCCGCGCGGCCGGTCACCTCGCCGACGATCTCGTGCGCGCGCCGTACGGGCGCGAGCACCCCAGGCGGCAGGTCAACCAGGTCGAGCACCGGCGCGAACCAGGTCTCCTCCAGCGCATCCCACATGCCCGATTCCAGCGCCCAGTTGGCTTCCGTGTATGTCGCCCCTGCCAGCCGTTGCGTCAGGTGCTCGTAGGAACCGCAGATGCGGCGGATCTTCGGCCAGGCCTCGGGCTCGTGCCGCCTGATCCACCACAGCTTGGGCGGAATCACCTGTTGGTTCCACGTGGCGCCGGTACGCCGGAACAAGTCGTCCTCGGGAAGACGCTCTTTGCAGAAGCGGATCTCGTCTACCGCGCGCGCGTCGTTCTGCTGGATGGAGCGCCGGATTGGGTTTCCATCCCCGTCGAGCAGAAGCAGCGCAGGCACCATACCAGAGATCCCAACGGCGCGCACGCCGGAGGGGTCCTGGCCGGCAAGGACCTGCCGTGTCGTGGCCACCGCTCCCCGCCACCAGTCCTCGGGGTCTTCCTCCGCCCACCCGGGATGGAGGTTGACGAGATCGTGGGGATGCTCGGCCTCCGCCACGATCCGGGCGTGCTCATCCAGCAGGACCGCCTTGCACGCGGTCGTGCCGACGTCCACGCCCAGAGTCATCATCTCAGGAGAGGGCGCGCACCCCGCGCGCCAGTTCCATGAACTGCCTGGCCCGTTCGGGATCCACCGGGCTCCACGTGTCGCCGTTCACCTTGAGCGCAGTCCCAACCACGCAGCCGTCGGCCACCGCCAGGACATCGGCGACGTTATCGTGGCGAACGCCGGTGTTGGCCAGAACCGGCGTGGCCGGAAGCACGCGCTTGACCTCGCGCAGGTGTTCCAGGGGAGTCGCCTCGCCTGTGATCGGCCCGGAGACCAGAATAGCGTCCGCCACGCTCGAGAAGACCGCGCTGCGCGCACGCTCGGCCACCGTCCGGCTGTCCAGGGGCGAGGCAAACTCCGCGGATATGTTGTAGAGCAGGAACAGGTCACTGCGCCCAAGCCGGCGCCCGTAGCGCAGGGCCTCGGCGGCACGGCCTTCCCAGAGCCCCATGTCCGAGCCGTACACACCGGTGAAGATCTCCCTGGCGAACCGCGCGCCGGTGGCCGCGGATAGTGCCAGGGTGCTGAGCGGATCCCAAAGCACGTCCACGCCGAACGGCACCCTTATCTCGTCGCGGAGCCGTCCGATTGCATAGGCCATCGCAGCGGTCGAGGCGACGTCCACGCGCAGCTCATACGGCCGGTCGTTCTCGTTCCCGAACATCACCGCATCCACGCCGGCCGATTGCAGGGCAACCAGATCCTGCCTGGCCTGGCCGATCAGCGCGCTCATCCCTCCCACGTCATCGTGCAGCGGGGTGCCGGGGAGCGCCTGAAAGTGCACCATCGCGATCACGGGTTTGCGCGTCCCAAACAGGTCGGCGAAACGCTCCATGGCTAGACGATCACCACCTTCCTGACTCGCTCACGGAGAACTGCCTCGCGTGGACCGATACCCCTGTCCGTCACCAAGACGCTCAACTCGTCGAGCCGGCACACTTGAGCCAGCGCCTTGCGCCCGAACTTGCTGTGGTCCGCCAGCAGGATCACTTCCCTCGCCGCCCGGATGGCCAGCCGCTTCACCGCTGCCTCGTCCACGGTGCTGTTGGAAACCTCGTCGTCGTCCACGGCATCCGCACCCATGAAGAAGAGATCCCCGTGGAGTCCGCGCATGGTTTCTTCGGTCCACGGGCCAACCAGGCTGTACAATCCGTTGCGCACGCGCCCTCCGGCCAGCAGGACCTCTGTCTGCCCGGCGGCGGCGGCCTGCGCGGCGGGTAGGTCGAGCGCGATCACCGTGATGCGCTGGCCTGCCAGTTGGCGGGCCAGCGCCAGAGCGGTGGAGCCGGAGTCGAGAATGATGGTTGAGCCGGGGGAAACCAATCGCGCTGCGCCCTTTGCGATCCGCTCCTTCTCCTCGCGCATCAGGGCGGACTTCACCGAGAAAGGCGGCTCGTGCGCCGTGCCCAGCGCCCTCTGGAGGGCGCCGCCGTGGGTTCGTTCTATGAGGTTCTGCTCTGCGAGGTCGCTGAGATCCCGTCGGATCGTGGCGACCGACACTCCGATGGCCTGCTGCAGATCTGCGGTGCGCAGACCTCCCCGGGCCTCCAGTAACTGGAGGATGCGCTGGCGCCGCTCAGCGGGGAGATCCATTTTGATTGGTCGTGATTGATAGTAAGCGAGAATGATCGGAAAGTCAACGGAGTCGGATACCTAGCCGTCCACCTCCGGAGCATTCCCTCTGTGGAGGTTGCGGGCCGCCACGAACGCCAGCCCTCCCTCGGTCAGCGCCCGCGCCGTCTGGTTTAGCGCGGCGTGCTTGTCCAGGTAGTTGCGCTCCAGAAGCGCCATTTGACCGCTCGATTCCACCTCGGCCTTCTCCCGGAAGTAATCCAGAACATCCGAAGGGTGCTCGCGGGTCTGCTCCACCTCTGGGTCGCCGCCCTCGTGCTTGGCGGAGATGTTGGCGACGCGCCCGGCGACCTCGACCAGCTCGCGCCTCCGGTTGTAGGGCTGGCGCACGATGCTCTTCCACGTCTCGGTGATGTGGTGCTCGAACCGCACCACGGTCTCGAAGTCAAGCGCGCGACGCGCCTCGGCGCAGCGCTCGATCGTCTGGTTGTTCACCGAGTTGCTGAAGTTGAAGCCGATCAGGGGGCTGGTGCCGTCCGGACGCGAGAACAGCTTGGCGCCGATCAGCGTCCAGAGGACCGCGTAGGGGTTGTCGTTGCCCATGAACACCGAGATCTTGAACTCGATGTTCACCCCCAGCTTGTGCAGCAGGTACGCCAGCATCACCGTGCCCGGGTTTATGTTGAGCACCTGGGGGGTGCCGTAGTTCGTGTAGTAGTACAGAAACTCGTCCACCCACTTGAGGGCATGGTCGTTGGGCTGGCCGATGCCTCCAAAGTAGCCGGTGATGGTCTCAGGCCCGCCCAGGTGCACGTTGGAGCCGTCCGTGCCCTTGGTATCGAGCGTCTCCACGTAGCTGGCGCCCATGATCTGCATGGCCGCGGCCACGGCCGGCATGTCACCGTCGTCGGCCTCCGACTCCTTCATCCTGCGCACACGGATGAACCGCGCCGGCATCAGCTCTCCGCCGGCGATGGCCTGCCTGGCCTCGCTGATCAGCCAGGGGAAGTACTGCAGCGCGCTGATCTCCAGCGTGACGGCAAACTCCTCGGCGAAGACCCTCTCCTCCGCGCTCGGGCCCAGGATCCGGCGGCGATAGTCCGCGATGCTGATGAAGGCGCCGCGGTCGCGCTGCTCGGCCAGCCAGCGCAGGTCGGCCAGGTATGGAGACCGCATCGCCTCGAGCCGGGACAGCAGCGATGGAAGAGCGCGGGCCGACTCGGCCTTGCGGTTGATCTCCTCAGGGGTCCCGTACGGACGCATCACCTCGAGCAGGGCGTTCACCACCCGGTTGCCGGGATCCAGCAACAGCGCGTTGACTGCCTCCAGTTGAGCGTCGGAGACGCGCAGTCTCCCTCGAAGCTCGTCTTTCACGGGGCATCACCCTCCACCATGCGTTTTAGCTCGGCCATCTGCTCGTCGTCAATTCCAAACCCGTGTTCCGGCTGCGGGAACTGGCGGCCGATCACCTCGGCCACGTACTGCCTAAGGCCGTTTAGGATAACCTCACCTGCGTTGCCGTACACCTTGGCCATCCTGGGCTTGAAGCGCGGATACAGCCCGAACATGTCGTGGAAGATCAATAGCTGGCCGTGGGCATCCAGACCGGAACCGAGACTGATGATGGGGATGCTCGAACGCTCGGCGATCAGCGCGCACACCCGGTCGGGCACCATCTCCAGTAGTATGCTGAAGGCCCCGGCCTCCTCGAGCGCCATGGCGTCGTCAACGATCTTCTTGGCCTGCAAAGCGTCTCTGCCCTGCACCCTAAATCCACCAAGCGCCGACACACTCTGCGGTGTAAGCCCCAGGTGCCCCATCACCGGGATACCTGACCTGGTGATGCCCGCCATCCGGTCGGCCATCTCGGCGCCGCCTTCCAGCTTCACGGCGTCGCACCCGGTCTCGGCCATGAACCGGCCAGCGTTGCGTATTGCGCTCTCCACGGACGGCTGGTAGGACATGTACGGCATGTCGCCGATGAGCCAGCTGTTTGGCGTGCCCCGCCGCACCCCCTGAGTGTACCGGATCATGTCGTCCATAGTCACGGGCAGTGTGCCCGCGTAGCCCAGCATGGTCATTCCGAGACTGTCCCCAACTAGTACTATGTCCACGCCGGCCTTCTCGACCAGGTCTGCCATGGCATAGTCGTAGCAGGTGATCATCGTGATCGGGACGCCGTCGGCCATCTTCCTCATCAGCGACGGAAGCGTAACCTTCTTGCGATCGGTCATCTCTTGCTCCTTTCGGCCCCGGGCGCGCCGGGGCTACGGTTATCGGATCTCGTACCTATCGTTCTTATAGTTCGACTGGATCAGCCATCTACCTGGATCAACCTCGACCTCCTTGATCGCCGCCGGGGTCGTAACCGTCACCGTGGCCTCGCCACGGCCGGGCACCTCGACGCGGCGCACGACCCGGCCTTCACCGGCGCCGAACGCCACATCCACAGGCATAGTTCCGGTGCCGGTGTTGCGAATCGTCGCTGTGGTTCGGAACTCCCCCTCATCGGTCCGGGTCGTGGAGGCAGAGGCCACAACGTAGTCGGGCAGCACGACCTGGGAAATCCACTGGTCGAAGAACCATTCGAGCTTCGCTCCGGAGATCTCCTCCGCCACATCCCGGAACTCATCCACGCGCGCCGCCCGGCCTCGGGTCCGCTGGAAGAAGGCCGCCAGCGAGCGCCGGAACGCATCGTCCCCGATGACGAACCGCAGCATGTGGAGCACCAGGCTCCCCTTGCCGTAGATCACGCGGCGCGAGGCGCGCGGGCCGTAGTTGGCGAACGTGAACGATGCGATCGACCTGTCCTCTGGCTTGCCGGCGATCACGGCGTAGTCGTCCCTCTCCTCCTGCAGCTCACGGGCAAACGCCTCCGGCCCCATCACGGCCTCCACAGCCATAAGGGCCAGGTACTCGGCGAACCCCTCCGATAGCCAGACGAACCCCACTCCCTTGGGCACGGTCCGGCTGGGCACGTAGGAGTGGGCGGCCTCGTGTGCCATCAGGAGAAAGAGCCATGAGTCACGGTTGAGCGCGCCGGGCATCGTGCCGCTGAAGGCACGGTCGTCAATCAGCAGCATCGCTGGATACCCGATGCCCCCACCCACGACGATCAGCGAGACCACCTTCAGCTCGGTATACGGAAACGGGTAGAGCAGCCGGCCGAAGAACTCCACGGCCTGCCCGGTGTAGCCGGCCAGCTTGTCGAGGTTGCGCTCCTCGCCCGGGATCACGTAGATCTGCAGCCGCACGCCGCCGGCTGTCCGTTCCACCCGCCGGTGCCGCCTGCCTCCGGCCAGCGCGACCCAGGGCACCTCGACCTCGGAGTCCCACCGCACCACGTTCCCCTCTGCGGAGACCTGCCGACCCGTGGACACGGCCGCAAAACCCGCAGGAGCGGTGACCTGGATGCTCACCCGGCCCATGTTGGCGGAGTAGTCGCCGAACGGGCTTACCAGAACCGGGTACAGCGCGCCGGTGTGGAGCAGCACAAACTCGTTGTAAAGATAGAGCGGCTGCCCGTCGTACTCGACGGTCACCGTCTGGCGCGCCTTGGGGGACAGCGCCGGGTCAAAGGTTAGAAGCACTTGTGAACCCGTCCGTGTGAAGGTGACCCTGGCGCCTTCGGCCTGCACCGACCGGACGGTCAGCGCAGACGACAGCTCCATCCTGACCCGGGAGACCGGCTGTTCGGCCGTGATCTCTAGGGCGACCCGGGCGGTCCCGCGCAGCGTGCCCCGGCTCAGGAAACGCAGATCGCCTCCCACCATCTCCAGGCTCAGGTCAACCGGCGTGATCGAAACGGCGACCTCGAAGCCGCGGGCAACCACGTCTTCTAGGACTATCTGGCCAACTGCCGGCAGAGTGGGCGGCCAACCGACCAGTAGGGCTGCCAGGACCAAAATCACCGCCTTGCGTGCACGCGCCAGGATCCCCATGACTTAGCCCCCTATGGAGTAGTCTACCTGCGCGCGAAACAGGTCCGGGGCGGCCTCGAACGCCGCACGGCCGATGATCGAGTCGCGATCTATGGCCAGGTCAATGGCGAGTGTGCCGTTCAGGTGGTCAATCTCGTGCTGCAGCAGTTCTGAGGTGGGCTGGTCCAGCCGGAACCATTCGCGTTCCTGCCCCTGCTCGTCGGTGTAGCGGACCGAGATGGACAGATGACGCCGCACCCGAACCAGGAGGTAGGGGAAGCACATGCAGTCGTCCCACATGGTGAAGGCCTCCTCGCTGTGCCAGGTGATCTCGGGGTTGACGATGACGAACGGTCCTTGACCCAGGTTCAGGGCAACGAGGCGCAGGGCAATGCCGATCTGCGGGGCCGCTATCCCCCGCCCGAACCCGTGGCGCGCGCGGAAGGCCTCAAGCGTCTCCACCAGGCGCCGGGCGTCCGTTGCGAACGATGGGTCGGAGAGATCGCGAACGCGGGTGGAAACGGCCCTCAGCCGGGGATCGCCCAGCGGCAGCACATCCGCCATCCCATTCCTCCGCGCCTCGAAGGTTCCTCCTCGGGCTGCCGAAACCCTGCGGGCTGCCCGCAGGGATGCGAAGCCCAGCGGGCACCGCGGCCAAGGGCTGCGCCTTGAGCCCTTCCGGGCTCGGTGCTACACTGACTCCGCCCATGGATCCGGTGCTGATTCAGATTGGCCCCCTGGCGATCCGGTGGTACGGCGTGATGCTGGCCGCCACGATCGCCCTCGGTATGATCGTTGCCTATCGTGTCGGACCGCGGTTCGGGGTCGCCACCTCGATCCTGGACAATACGGTCGTGACCTTTGTCGTCGTGGCCCTGGCCGGCGCACGCCTGGGGTACGTGCTCTCCCATCCGGCGGGATTCCGCAACATCGTGGAGGTCATCCGGCTGGACCACGGAGGGCTCACCTCGCACGGCGCGATCGCCGCGGGCCTGCTCTATCTCGCCTGGGCCGCGCGCCGACACGGCGTCTCTATCTGGTCTCTGGCGGACACGTTCGGCTGGGCGATTCCGATCGGAAACATCCTGGTGCGGTTCGGTAACTTCGCCAACGGCGAGCTCTACGGCGATCCCACGACACTTCCCTGGGGCGTGCGGTTCCCAACGGCACCAGACCTGCCGCGGCATCCCCTGCAGATATACGAGATGATCTTCGCCGCGATCATCCTGCTGGCCGCCCGCAAGATCGCGCCGAAACGGCGGTTCGAGGGGCAGGTGTTCTGGACGATCGTGGTGGCCACTTCGATCGGCCGGCTCTTTCTGGATGCGTTGCGCAGCGACGTGCGGGCGGTGGGCTGGCTGACCATGGGGCAGATCCCGGCCACCCTGCTGATCGCCTGGGGTGCGTGGGTGTTGTTCCGGGGCGGCGCTAGGGCGAGCCGATCCGCCTAGAGCCTGGAGAGCAGCGCGCCCACCTGCTGCGCAAACGAGGTGACCGCTCCCGGCAGAACGCCCGCATGGACAACGGCGGCGGCGGCAATGAGCAGCGCGAGGTTCAACAGAGGGCTGGCGTGCAGGCGCACCCCACCGGACGGGTCGGCCGCGCCTGCGCTCCCGGCCCCGGCATCGCCCCCAGCGCCCGCAGACGCGGGCTCCCCCGCGTACATCACGTAGGCCACGCGCATGTAGTAGTACACCGAGATCACGCTGGTCAGCACCCCGATCAGCGCCAGCGCCAGGCCGGCCACACTGCCGGTCTCAACCGCCGCGGCGAAGATGCCCAGCTTGGCCACGAAGCCGCCTGTCGGTGGAAGCCCTGCCAGCGAGACCAGAAACAGCGCCGCGGCCGCGGCCAGCAGCGGCGCGCGGCGCGCCAGTCCCGCGTAGTCCTCGATCCGGTCGGCCTCTCCACCGCCGCGCTCCAGCGCGACGGCCACCGCAAAGGCGCCCGTGCCCATGGCCGCGTAGATCGCCAGGTAGGTCATCACTGCCGATGCCGCCGCCGGCGTCGCGGTTGCCACGCCGACCAGCAGGTAACCGGCGTGGGCGATGCTCGAGTACGCCAGCATCCGCTTGTAGCTGGACTGCGCCAGCGCGGCCAGATTGCCGACGATCATGGTCAGTGCGGCGAGGGCTCCGAGCACCAGGGTCCACTGGTCGGCCAGCGCGGCCAGCGCCAGCGGAAACACGCGCAGCAGCGCCACGAAGGCGCCGATCTTGGCGATGACCGACATAAACGCTACAGCGGGAAGCGGCGCGCCCTCGTAGACATCGGGCGCCCAGGTGTGGAACGGCACCAGCGCGGCCTTGAACCCCAGGCCTATGGACAGCAGCCCCACGCCCGCCGCTGCGGAGATGCCCGCGGGCTGCTGCGCAAACGCGACCCCAAGGTCAGGGAGACGGGTCGTGCCTGTCTCGCCGTAGAGCAGCGCGATTCCGTACAGGAAGAACGCGCTGGCAAACGCGCCGAGCAGGAAGTACTTCATGCCGGCTTCGTGGGACCGGGTGTTGCCGCGCGCCCATGCCGCCAGCACGTAGAGCGGGATGGAGAGCGTCTCCAACGCCAGGAACAGCATCAGTAGATCGCGGCTGGCCGCCATCAGCATCGCACCGGCGCCTGCGGTCAGCACCAGCACGTAGTACTCCCCGCGGTCCAGGTTGTACCGCCGGAGGTACTCAGGGGCGACGAGCACTCCCAGCCCGGTCGCCGCCAGCGCCACGACCTGGCCGACGCGCGTGAGGGCATCGCGCACGTACATCCCGGCAAACGAGACCCCATCTGCTGCCCCGGCCGCGACCCAGGCCGCCCAGAGCACACCTGCCAGGCTTGCCGCCACCAGGTACCCTCGGCGCTCAGGCGCCAGCCACAGATCCGCCATCAGCACCAGGAGCGCCGCGCCCAGCACGATCATCTCAGGCAGGATGAGGGTCAGGTCCACAACCGGGGGAGCAATCATCGCTGCACCCTCACGACCGCGCCGTCCACGGCCGCGTCCCTCACGACCGCCCGCGCCGGAAGCGTGGTCGCCGCCGTACGGTTGAGCCGCTCTAGCGCCGCCTGAACCGCGGCCTCCGACCGGTCCAGCAGCGGCCTGGGGTAGACGCCGATGGCGAAGATGAGGGCAATCAGCGGCACAAACACCAGCACCTCCCGCCGGGTGAGTTCTGCGAGCCGCTCCGGATGCTTCGCCGCCAGCGGCCCGTGCATCACCTGCTGGTAGGCCCACAGCAGGTAGACCGCGGACAGGATCACCCCACCGACTGCCAGCGCGGCCCACCAGGTCGAGGTCCGGAAGGCGCCGAGCAGTATCAGGAACTCGCCCACGAACCCGTTGGTCCCGGGCAGCGCCGCCGAGGAGAGCAGCACGATGGTGAAGATGGCGGCAAACCTGGGCATGCGCGCGGCCACGCCGCCGTAGTCGGCGATCTCGCGCGAGTGCGTACGCTCGTAGAGAACACCGACAATGAGGAACAGCGCGCCGGTGCTGACGCCGTGGTTGACCATCTGGATGAGCGCGCCCTGGAACCCCTGCTCGTTCATCGCTGCGATGCCCAGCATCACGAAGCCCAGGTGGCTGACGCTGCTGAACGCGATCAACCGCTTCAGGTCGGTCTGCGCCCACGAGACCGCGGCGCCGTAGAGGATCCCCACTATCGCCAGGGCGGCCAGCAGCGGCGCGGACGCCACCAGGGCATCGGGGAACAGCATCGGCCCGAACCGCACGAACCCGTAGGTCCCCATCTTCAATAGAATCGCGGCCAGGATCACGCTGCCCGCGGTCGGTGCCTCGGTGTGCGCGTCCGGAAGCCAGGTGTGCAGCGGCCAGATCGGCACCTTCACGGCGAAGGCCAGGGCGAAAGCGGCAAACAGCCATGTCTGCGTTCGGACGGGCAGGACCATCGTGGCCAGACGCTCGATGTCGAAAGTTCGCTCCCACAAGAGCACGGCTCCCAGCACGTGCGTCGCGATGATCGCGATCAGCATCAACACGCTGGCCGCCATCGTGTACAGGAAGAACTTGATCGCGGCGTAGCGGCGGGCCGGCCCGCCCCAGAGCGCAATGAGGAACGCCATGGGGATGAGGACCGCTTCCCAGAAGACGTAGAAGAGGATGAGGTCGAGACTCAGGAAAGTGCCGAGCACCGCGGTCTCCAGGCCCAGGATCGCCACCGTGAACGCTTTGACACGATCGGAAATCGCCGCCCACGAGCTGAGCAGCGCGATCGGGAAGATCACGGCGGTCAGGCCCACCAGCAGCAGCGAGATCCCGTCCACGCCCACGCGGTAGCTGATGCCGTACGCCGGCACCCATGCCGCCTGCTCCACCATCTGCATCGCGCCGGAGGACGCGTCGAACGCCTGGAACACCCTCGCCGCGGCAAGCAGCACCAGCAGACTCACGGCCAGCCCGGCCCAGCGCACGACGCCCTCACGCCCGCGCGGCAGCAGCGCGATTGCCAGCGCGCCGGCCAGCGGAAGGAAGATCAGCGTCGTCAGCATCGCGCTACCCCGGATTCCCGCAACGCCCGCACCTCATCCCGTTACCTCAGGACCCAGTACCCTACGATCAACACCGCGCCAATCAGCACGCCGAGCGCGTACTGCCGGGCGTAGCCGGTCTGCAGACGGCGGGAAGCGCCACCCAGCGCCCCGAACAGACGGCCCACCCCGTTCACCGCCGCGTCAATCACTCCCAGGTCCACGGGCCCGGCCATCCAGCGGCCCGTCGCGTGGCCGGGGGTGACAATGCTCCGATCGTAGAGCGCGTCAACGTACCAGCGCTGCTCCAGCAGCGTACCCATCGCCCCCAGGTGGGGATCGCGCCGGTTCCTGTGGACGATCCAGCCAGTCAGCACGCCCGCGAACGCCACCGCAACCGAGATGCCCATCAAGATTGCTGCCGGGGGGTGCGGTGCCGCTGCGCCCTCTACCTCCACGGCGCCGAGCAGGGGTGCCAGGAAGCGCAGCAGCGGCTCGCCGGCGGCATGCGCGCCCAGCGCCCCTCCGGCCACCGACAGGACCGCCAGGAGCGCCATCGGCCACAGCATCACCGGCGGGGATTCGTGCGGATGCGCGCCCGCCTCCGCGGGCGCGCCAAAGAAGGTGAGCGCCACCGCCCGCGTGATATAGACCGCGGTCACGAACGCGGTCAACAGGCCCAACGCGTAGGGGATGTAGTTGCCGCTGGCCATGCCCAGCGCGAAGGCATGCTCCAGGATCAGGTCCTTGCTGAAGAAGCCGGCAAACGGCGGAATCCCGGCCAGCGCCAGTCCACCGACGATGAAGCCTGCGGCGGTCCACCGTATGGTCCGGGCCAATCCGCCCAGACGCCGTACGTCAATCACGTCGTGCATCGCGTGCATCACGCTGCCGGCGGAGAGAAACAGCAGCGCCTTGAAGAACGCGTGCGTCACCAGGTGAAAGATCCCGATCGCCGGTGCGATCGCGCCCATCGCCAGGAACATGTAGCCGAGCTGGCTGATCGTGGAGTAGGCCAGCACCCGCTTGAGATCGTGCTGCCGCAGCGCCACCGTAGCGGCGTAGAAGGCGGTGAGGGCGCCGATGATCGCGATCACCGCCAGGACTGTCGGCGACGACAGGAACAACGTGTCCAGGCGGGCGACGAGGAAGACGCCCGCGGTCACCATGGTGGCGGCGTGGATCAGGGCCGAGACAGGGGTCGGCCCTTCCATGGCATCGGGCAGCCAGACGTGCAGCGGGAGCTGCGCCGACTTGCCGGTGGCCCCTGCGAACAGCAGCAGCGCGGCTGCCAGACGCAGGCCGTCTGGCAACTCGCCCACGCGGTTGCGGATCTCCGGGATGTCCAGCGTGCCCAGCGTAGTGAAGAGCAGGAACAGCCCCAACAGGAACGCGGCGTCGCCGATCCGGTTGACCACGAACGCTTTGCGGCCGGCGGCAGCCGCGGCCGGGCGCGCGAACCAGAACCCGATCAACAGATACGAGCACACGCCGACCAGCTCCCAGCCCACGAACAGCACAAGCAGGTTGCCGGCCAGCACCAGGAGGAGCATGGCAAAGATGAACAGGTTCAGGTAGGCGAAGTAACGCGAGACGTCGGGGTCGTGCGCCATGTAGCCGATCGAGTAGACATGAATGAGGAACCCGACGCCGGAAACAACAAGCGCCATCGTCAGCGACAGGGCATCCACCTGAAGACTGGCCTGCACCCAAAGGTCGCCCGCTCCCAGCCAGGTGAACAGCGGCACAACCACCGAGAGCGCCGCCTGCGATGCTCCCTCTGCCGCGAACGCTGCCTTTGCCGCCGCGGCCTGCGTGTAGGCCGCCAGCGCAAGCGCTGCGGTGGCGAAGCTCGCGCCGACCGTCGCGCACGCCACCAGTCCCGAGACAGTGCGTGACAGCCGGCGGCCGGCCAGCCCGTTGACGAGCCAGCCCAGCAGCGGCCACACCAGGATCAGGGGCACAAAACCCATCGCCTAACCCCGCAGCAGATCCACGTCGTCAATGTCCACGGTGGACCGCGACCGGAAGATCTCCACGATCAGCGCCAGTCCCACTACGACCTCCACCGCCGCGACCACCAGCACGAAGAACACGATCACCTGCCCGTCAATACCAAGGTGCTGCCTGGCAAACGCGATGAAGGCCAGGTTGACCGAGTTCAGCATCAGCTCGATGGACATGAACACGATCAGGGCGTTGCGGCGGACCAGCACGCCCACGACGCCCATGGTGAAGAGCACGGCGCTGAGCACCAGGTATGCCGAGGCCGGTACCACGGGCTACCGCCCTCCTCTTCCGGCGGGCGGCCCTCGCTTGACCACGACCACCGCGGCGATTATGCCCACCATCAGGATCACCGACGCCAGCTCGAACGGCAGCAGGTAGGTCACAAACAGCACCTCGCCCACCTGCTGGGCGGTGCCGAACCCCTCGGGCGCAGGCGCCAGCGGCCTGGCCGCTGCCACGCTGCCGGCAAGCAGGGCCGCCAGGAACAACGCAGCGAAGACCGCCGCCGCGCCGCGCTGGCGCGGCAGCTTCTCGACCGGGCCCTCGCCCCACCGGGCGTGCAGCAACATGATCACGAAGAGGAACAGCACAACGATCGCGCCGGCGTAGATGATCACCTGGAGCACGGCGATGAACTGCGCGGCCAGCAGCAGGTACGTGACCGCCAGCGATGCCAGGACCACCAGAAGCGCGATCGCGCTGTGTACGGGCTTGCGTGAGGCTATCACGCCCACCCCTCCGGCTACGGCCATCGCTGCTGCGGGGACGAAGATGACCCAATCCATCTGCCCGCTACACCTCCCGCCCCGGATCGCGGCCCGAGGCCCCGGGATAGGGCTCGGTCAACATCGGCTTCGTGTAGACCAGCGAGGCGCGCGAGTAGCCGGCCAGCTCGTAGTCCTGCCCCAGCACGATGGAGCCGGTGGGACACGCCTCTTCGCAGAAGCCGCAGAAGATGCATCGCAGCATGTTGATCTGGAACTGCTCGGCGTGTCGCTCGCCCTTGCTGATCTGGCGTTCGGGCGTGTTCTCCGCGGCCTTCACGTAGATCGCCTGAGACGGGCAGACTATCTCGCAGAGCTCGCATCCCACGCAGCGCTCAACGCCGTCGGCATATCGCGTCAGCCAGTGCCGCCCCTTGAACCGCTGCGCGACCTTGGTCTTGACCTCCGGATAGAGCACGGTCACGGGAGGCCGGAACAGGTACCGGCCGGTAATCAGGAAACCCCGCAGGAGCGCTATGGACTGCTTGAACAGGCCCGGCACCGGCTACCCTCCTACCAGGGCCACAATCACGGCCGTGGCGACGACGTTCAGCAGACCGATCGGGATCAGCACCTTCCAGCCGAAGGCCATCAACTGATCGTGCCGCACCCGCGGCAGCGTTGCCCGAATCCAGATGAACAGGCACGCGAAGGCAAAGGTCTTGATCCCTACCCAGAGGGGACCGGGCAGCAGCGGCCCGTGCCACCCACCGAAGAACAGCGTGGTGACAAGCAGGCTCATCGTGATGATGCCGACGTACTCGCCGACGTAGAACATCGCGAACTTGAAGCCGCCGTACTCAGTGTGGAACCCGGCGATCAGCTCCTGCTCTGCCTCCGGCAGGTCGAACGGCGCGCGGTTCGTCTCGGCGAGAGCGCCTATAAAGAACAGCAGGAACCCCACCGGCTGGAGGGCCACGTACCAGAGCCGCTGCTGCGCGTTCACGATGTCCACCAGACTGAGCGACCCGGCTGTCAGGACCACGGAGACCACGGCCAGCCCGATGGCCAGCTCGTAGCTGATCAACTGGGCACTCGACCGGAGACAACCCAGCAGCGCGTACTTGTTGTTGGACGACCAGCCGCCCAAGATGACGCCGTACACGCCGATGGACGAGGCGCCAAGCACAAGCAGTATGCCCACGTTGACGTCGGCGATGTAGAGCGACACCGGGGTCCCAAGGATGCGAATCTCCGGCCCGATGGGGATCACGGCGTAGACGAACAGCGCGGCGACCATCGAGATGGCCGGCGCAAGCAGGTAGATGAAACGGTCGGCGGTCGCCGGCATGAAGCTTTCCTTGAATATCAGCTTGATCCCGTCGGCAAATGGCTGAAGCAGCCCGAACGGGCCGGCCCGGTTAGGACCATAGCGCAGCTGGAAGCGGGCGAGCAGTCGCCTCTCCAGCAGGGTCGCGTACGCGAACCCGAGCAGCACCATGACCACGAGGGCTATGCTCTTGACCGCGGCGACCAGGACCACGGAGATCACTGGGGCTCCCCTCCCGGTGGAGCAACAGGCCTGATCTCCACGCCGACCGGCACCGGAGACCAGCGCACGAGCGCGTGCACCGGGACGCCGTCATAGCCGCGGTGGACGATGACCTGGCCGGGGAGCGTGACGTCGCTCACGCGGGCCTGGACGACCACCGATGCGTGCTCTGTAGCCAGTTCCACCAGGCCGAGATCGGTCACGCCGGCGCGGGCCGCGTCGGCAGGATGGATCAGACAGTGGGCAGTACCGGCAAGATCGCTCAGACCACGGCACCGGCCGGTCATGCTTCCCTGGGTGAAGAGGCGATCGGCGACCGCTACGATGAGGAAGGGCGCGGTCCCTTCACGGACGTCACCTGAGTGCGCGCCGGCGCCCGAGATGGCGAGCCCGTCCGGCTCGATCCGCGCGGCGGTGCCAGGACCGAGCACGAAGCGCATCCTGGCGGATAGCAGGTCGAATATCTCCCGGTCGGCGCGGGCCTGTCCCGGGCCCTTCACCGCCGCCCGCAGCGTCAGGGTCCTGCCTTCCAGGTTGGTCACCGTGCCGTCCTTTTCGGGCAGGACCAGCACCGGCAGCACCACGTCGGCCGCCAGGGCCGTTGCCGACAGGAACGCCTCGTGCACCACCACGAACCCGACCCCACGACGGGCCGATTGCCATGCCGCGCCGTCGGTCACCGCCGTGGCAGGATCGCTCCCGGCCACGTACAGGAGATCGAACGCTCCTGCGGCCGCGCCCCGGAGAATCCCGGGCGCGTCCATCCCTCCCTCTCCGGGCAGCAGGCCGAACCTCTGCGCTCCGAGGTCGTTGCCCTGCCCGCGCGCGATGTGCAGGGTGCCGTTCACCCGCCGGGCCAGGGCGTCCGCGGAGCGCAGCAGGTCCGGACCGTCAGGTCCGTCCATCGCGAACCTTCCCAGCAACACGTGGACGCGCTCGCCGGATGCGATGGTCGCGGCCGCCGCTGCTAGATCAACGCTCTCCGCCGGAGGCGCGGCCAGCCCTGCCACATCACCGCTCTCCGGGGGAGTCGCGGCACCGGCCGCTGCCAGCGCAGCCACAAGCGGGGCGATCCGGTCTTGACGGTCGAGGAGCTCGCAATGCGCATGGCGCCGGACCTCGAGCCGCTTGGCATGGACGATCACCAGCCGCGCGCCCCGGTCAATGGCCGCCTTGATCCGCAGCCACACCACCGGATACTCCTCGGTGATATCACAGCCGACCAGCACGAAGACGTCACCCCGGCCCAGTTCGTCGAGGGACGAGCGTAGCCCCCAACTCACCCCGAGGCTCGCGCCATCAGGTGGGGAGTCCACACGGTGGTCCAGGTGGGGCGTACCCACCAGATCACGGAAGAACCCTGCCGCGGCAGAGGCGTCCTCGTTTGTGAGCCGCCTGCCGCCGAGGAATGCCACGCGGCCTGGTCCGCGCTCGCGCGAGGCGCGCAACCGGTCGGCCACCAGGCCTAGCGCCTCGTCCCAGGAGGCCTCCTGCAGACGGCCTTCCCACCGCACAAGCGGATTGGTCAGACGATCTTCCGCGGCGACGTAGCCGTGCCCAAGGAACCCCCGGTCGCACAACCAGACGTCGTTGACCTCCGGCTCCTCGCGGGCCCGCGTGCGGAGGATCTCGCCACCGCGCACGTCCAGCCAGATCGAGCACCCGACCCCGCAGTGGGCGCACGTCGAGGCGACCGGCTCAATGTCCCAGGGCCTGGCCTTGAACCTGTAGGTCCGGCTGGTCAAGGCGCCCACCGGGCAGATCGAGATGGCGTTGCCGATGAACTTCGACTCGACCGTAAGGGCCCGCGGCGTGCCGACCTCGCTGGCAAAACCCCGCTCAAATCCCTTGAGCGCGTCGTCCCCGGCGATGATCTCGCCGAAGCGCACGCAGCGCCAGCACAGGATGCATCGCTCTCGGTCCAGGACCAGCACAGGACCCAGGGCGATCGGCTTGGCGCGGTCGCGCTTGACCTCGATGAACCGGCTGCGGCCCGGGCCGTACCGGAACGCCTGGTCCTGGAGCGGGCACTCGCCGCCCTTGTCGCAGATCGGGCAATCGAGGGGGTGGTTGATGAGCAGAAGCTCCAGGATGCTCTCCTGCGCCGCCCTGACCGCCGGGCTGGTGGTGCTGACCACCATGCCCTCGGATGCCTCCAGCGTGCAGGCGGTCTGCAGCTTGGGCATCTTGTGGACCTCGACCAGGCACATGCGGCACGCGCCCAGCGGTGGCATGCGGTCGTGGTAACAGAAGATGGGGATGTCTATGCCCGTTGAGCGGGCCGCCTGATAGACGGTCATGCCCTTGGGCACGGTCACTTCCCGTCCGTCAATCACGAGCGTCACCGCCGCGCGTGGGGCTTCAGCGGCCATGTGCCGCCCCCACCGCGATGCGGCGCTCATACTCGTCCCGAAAGAGCCGGAGCGAGGCCACCAGGCCGGGCGGCACGCTCTCTCCAAGTGGACAGAAGCAGGTGCCGGTCATCCCTGCGGCTATGCCCTCGAGAAGCGCCAGGTCCTCGGTACGGCCGTGGCCGTGCAGGATCCGCTCAAAGATCTGCGCGATCCACGCGGTCCCCTCCCGGCACGGAGTGCACTTGCCGCACGACTCGTCGCGATAGAACTCCACCGCGCGCGCCATCACCTCGACCATGTCTGCGGAATCGTCAACCACTATCACCGCGGCCGAGCCGAGCATTGTGCCGGCCTGGCGCAGGCTGTCGGGGTCCATCTTCACGTCGAGGTCCGTCTCGGTAAGAAAGACCGACGAGACACCACCCGGGAACGCCGCCTTGAATCGCCTTCCAGGACGCATGCCTCCGGCGTGCTCGAAGATGAGCGACCGCAGCGTCACGCCCAGCGGCGCCTCGTACACCCCGGGACGAACGACAGCCCCGCTCACCGAGAACAGCACCGGCGGACCCAACTCCTTGTAACGCTCAGGTCCCAGGCCGATGATCACCGGCAGGTGGCAGAGCGTCTCGACGTTCTGGACCAGCGTCGGCTGCTGATAGAGGCCGGCCTGAGCCGGGAACGGCGGGCGCTGCCTGGGCATCGCGCGGCGCCCCTCCAGCGACTCAAGCAGGGCAGTCTCCTCCCCGGCGATGTAGGCGCCGGCGCCCGGATGCACGACGATCTCAACGGCGTGATCGCTCCCGAAGATCCTCTCTCCCACGAAGCCCGCCCCGCGGGCCTGTGCGATCGCGGCCTCGAGCAATCGGCGACACCGGTAGAACTCCCGGCGCAGGTAGACGTATACCTTACGCGCGCCGATGGTCACCGCGGCGATCAGAATACCCTCGACGAGCAGGTGCGGGCAGCCCTCGATCAGCGTGCGGTCCTTGAAGGTGCCTGGTTCGCCCTCGTCCCCGTTCACAACGACGTACTTCACCGGTGCCGCCCTGGGGATGAACTTCCATTTCTGAGCGGTTGGGAATCCGGCGCCGCCCTTTCCCCGCAGCCCGGAAGCGGTCACCATTTCGATGACCTGGTCAGGGGTCAGCTCCGTGGCTGCGCGGCGCGCAGCGTCGTAGCCCCCGGCGCGGCGGTATTGCTCAATCTCCGCCATGCCCTCGGCCCGCACCCACCGTAGTAGAGCCGATTCAGGCATGGCCGCTTCCGTTGCCATCTTCTACGCCCCTGCGCCCTACCGGTACCGATCCAGCATCTGCTCGACGTCCTCCGGCGACACCGCGGCCCACCGATCCTCGTCCACGAGCACCGCCGGAGCTTCCTCGCACGCTCCCAGGCATTCCGCCGTCCGAAGCGAGAACCGCCCGTCCGGCGTGGTCTCGCCCGGATGGATGCCCATTGCCTCTTGCATGCGGCTCAACACGCGCTGGCACCCGTTGAGCATGCACGACAAGTTGGTGCACACGTGCACCACGTGCCTGCCCACGGGCTCGAGGTAGAACAGGCCGTAGAACGAGGCGACCGAGGTCACCTCGGTCACCGGGAGTTCGAGCACCTCGGCCACCGACTCCAACGCCGCCGGGCTCAGGTATCCGGCCTCCTGCTGCGCCACGAACAGCGCAGGAAGAAGGGCGGATTGGCGGTGCTCGTAGAAGCCGGCCAGGCGACGGATCTCCTCCCGCGCGGCTTCCGTCACCGGTCCACGTCTCCCAGCACGACGTCAAGACTCGCGATCGCTACGACCACGTCCGCAATGAACCCCCTGTACACCATTGCCGGCAGCGCCTGCAGGTTGTTGAAAGTTGCCGCCCGCACCCTTACCCTGGCGGGCCGGTTGCTCCCATCGCTGACCAGGTAATAGCCCTTCTCTCCCCTAGGGGACTCCACCGCCGCGTACACCTCGCCTACCGGGGGATGCAGCCCTTCGCTGACCAGCTTAAACTGGTGGATGACTGCCTCCATGCCGCGGACCAGCTCACCGCGTGGCGGCAGCGCGATCTTGCGGTCGTCCACGATCACAGGGCCGCCAGGAAGGCGATCGAGCGCCTGCAGGATGATCCGGCGGCTTTGCCGCATCTCTTCCAGCCGTATGATGTACCGGTCGAAGGCATCGCCGTTCTTGCCCAGCGGCACGTCGAACTCGAACTGCTCGTACCCACCGTACGGGAACGCCTTGCGCACGTCGTAGTTCACACCCGAGCCGCGCAGTATAGGCCCGGTGCAGCCGTATGCCAGCGCGGCCTGCGGGGTGAGAACCGCCACGCCCTCGAGGCGCCTGCGCCAGATCAGGTTGTCGGTCAGCAGGGAGTCGTACTCGTCCACGCGAGCGGCCAGGCCCTCGGCAAGCCGCCTGACGCGCGCCTCGAACCCCTCGGGCAGATCCCGATGGAGCCCGCCTATACGGAAGTATCCGTGCATCATGCGCTGGCCGGAGGCCATCTCCAAGATGTCAAGGATCTGCTCGCGATCTTGGAGGCAGTACATGAAGCCGCTGGACACGTTGACATCAATGGCGCTGGATCCCAGCCACACGAGGTGGCTGGCGATGCGGGACAGCTCCGCCAGGATTATCCGGGCCACCTGAGCCCGAGGAGGCGGCGTTATGCCCAGTAGCTTCTCGACCGCCGTGACGTATGCCATCTCCTCGATGAAGGTGGCCAGGTACTCGATGCGAGCGGGGAAGACGATGTTCTGGTGATAGGTGCGGTTCTCCATCTCCTTCTCGAACCCGGTGTGGAGGTATCCGATGATCGGCCTTGTACCGACGATCACCTCGCCCTCGAGATCGAGAAGCAACCGCAGCACCCCGTGGGTAGCCGGGTGCTGCGGGCCCATGTTGATCGTCAGGGGTTCGGTTCGCGAATCAGGCATTGGGCGCTCGCAGGCCTACCGCCGCGGCGGCGACTTTGGGATGATTGCGCTGGGCACCTTCGGCGTGTGGCCGTTGAACTGCACCGGTTCCTCGGTGAGAGGGAAGTCCTTGCGGAGGGGGTGGCCTTCCCAATCATCGGGCATCAGGATGCGCGTGAGGCCCGGGTGTCCCTCGAACCGGATGCCGAACATATCGTAGGCCTCCCGCTCCAGCCAGTTCGCTCCCGACCACAGGCCGGTCACGCTCGCTATCACCGGCGCGTCACCCGGCAGGCGCGCCTTGACCCGCAGGCGCACCGGCGGCGCGTACCCGGTCAGCAGGTATACAACCTCGAAGCGCGGCTCGGCCGGGAAGCGATCAATGGCGGTCAGGTCCGTCAGGACCGGGGTCCAATCCGGAGCACCGCGCAGCGCGAGCAGCGCATCGAACGCCCGCCCCGCTGGGACGATCGCCGTCACCTCGCCTCGGAACTCGGTCACCTCGAGATCGAGGTCGGGAAGCCTCTCCCGGAGCAGGGCGACCAGCGCCGCGGCGCTCCTCACCGCCGGCCACCTGTAGCACCGATCTTCTCCCGCAGCATGAGGAACCCGTGCATGAGCGCCTCCGGGCGGGGCGGGCAGCCTGCCACGTACACGTCCACCGGTACGATCTTGTCCACGCCCTGTACCAGGGCGTAGTTGTTGAACACGCCGCCGCACGAGGCGCAGTCGCCCATGGCGATGACCCACTTCGGATCGAGCATCTGATCGTAGATGTGCCGGAGGACAGGGGCCATCTTCTTCGAGACGCGACCGGAGACGATCATGAGATCGGCCTGCCGCGGCGAGGCGCGAAACAACTCGCTGCCGAACCGCGCCAGATCAAACCGCGCGGCCGCGGTGCACATCATCTCGATTGCGCAGCAGGCCAGCCCGAACGACGCGGGCCACACGCTGCCCTGACGCGCCCAGGTGACCATCCGCTCGACCGTCGTCGTGAGCACGCGCCGCCCGAGCCCGAGATGGGCATCTTCGCGTTCAGGGCCGCGCGTGCTCACAGTGCCGTCACTCCCACTCCAGCGCCCCGCGCTTCCAGGCGTAGATCAATCCAGCGCCCAGCACCCCTACGAACACAAGCATCTCGATCAGTCCGAACGTTCCGAGCCGGCGGTACACCACTGCCCACGGGAACAAGAAGACCGTTTCGATGTCGAACAGGATGAACAGCATGGCTATCAGGTAGTAGCGGATGGGAACGCGCTCGCGCGTGGACCCGATCGTCCAGACGCCCGACTCGTAGGGTTCCATCTTGGGAGGTGTGGGACGGCTGCCGCCAACGAGGGCATGAAGCACCGGCAGCGCCACGGTCAGTACGACTACTATGACGAAGTGCACGAGGACGGGAATGTAGTCCTGCAACCGCTCACCGCCAGGAGTGCTAAACCACATTCCTCTTACGCTGCAAACTCCCGTGTATCATGCCAAAGATTCCACAGGGTGTCAACGACGGACGCCGTTCGCACCGGACCCGGCGCGCCGGACCCTGGCCAGCAGGGGCGGGAGCAGAGCCAGGACGCGGTCAATCTCCTGGACGGTCGTCTGGCGGCCCAGGGAGAAGCGCAGCGTGCCCGCTGCCAACCGATCGGGCAGCCCGAGCGCCGCGATCACGTGCGAGGGTTCGATGCTGCCCGCGGCGCAGGCCGATCCGCTGGAAGCCGCCACCCCTTCCAGGTCCAGCGCCAGGAGCAGCGATTCGCTGTCGGCGCCGGCGAAGGAGACGCTGAGAATGCCCGGCAGCCGTTCCCGCGGATGTCCGTTGACGTGTGCAACCTCGATATCGGCCAGCCCGGCGGCCAGACGGTCGCGCAGCATCGCGATACGGGCGGACTCCTCGGCCATGCTCTCACGCGCCAGGCATGCGGCCGCGCCGAAGCCGACGATTGCGGACACGTTCTCCGTGCCTCCGCGGCGGCCACGCTCCTGGCTTCCGCCGTGAAGGATCGGCTCGATGTCCACACCGGAGCGCACGTAGAGCGCGCCGACCCCCTTGGGTCCGTAGCGCTTGTGCGCCGAGAAGGACAGCACATCAGCGCGCAACTCTCCCACGTCCACCGGGACGATCCCAACGCTCTGCGTCGCGTCGGTGTGGAAGAGCACGCCGTGCTCTCGCGCGATCGCGCCGATCTCGGCGGCAGGCGCCAGCGTGCCAATCTCGTTGTTGCCGTGCATGATCGAGATCAGCACCGTCCCCGGCCGGATGGCGCGCCGCACCGCGTCCGGGTCCACGCGTCCATGACCGTCAACCGGGAGAACCGTCAGGGCGGTGCCGCGCTCTGCCAGCCAGCGACAGGGTTCCAGCACCGCGTGGTGCTCGGTCGCCGCGGTGATCAGGTGCGCGTCAGGCCGCCGGCGTGCGTATGCCGCGCCAATGATGGCGGCGTTGTTTGCCTCGGTGGCGCCAGAGGTGAAGACTATCTCGCCGGGTCGGGCGCCGATCAAGTCCGCGACCGCGGCACGGGCTTCGTCCACGGCCGCCCGCGCGGCCTGTCCAAAGCCGTGCACGCTTCCCGCGTTCCCGAAGCGGTCGGCGAAGAAGGGCGCCATCGCTGCCAGCACCCGTGGATCCACCGGCGTGGTGGCCGCGTAGTCGAGGTAGATGTGTTCGCGGTCTATCGCTGACCTCCGGGCGGTTCTGGTGCCAGCAACTCCGCCAAACCCTTGATAATCCGCGCGGTCGCCCCCCACACCATGTGAGAAATATTCTCATAATACACCAGCTCGACCAGCCTGCCCTCGCGTACGACGTGCTCCACCCGCAGGTTGGCCGGATCGAGAAAGGAGGCAAGCGGCACGGCCACGATCTCGGCGATCTCGTCGGGGTTTGGCCTGAGGTCCACCGGCGGTGGAACCAGGCCCACGAACGGGGTGACCGCGAACCCTGACGCGATGACCTCGATCTCGTCCAGGCGACCCAGCACCTCGACTTCCGACGGCGCGAGACCGATCTCCTCGTGTGTCTCGCGCAGCGCGGTTTCAAGCAGATCGGCGTCGCCGTCTTCCTGGCGGCCGCCTGGAAACGAGATCTGCCCTTTGTGATACTCGACCTTCTCGGCCCGTTTCGTCAGGAGCAGATGCATGGCGCCGCCGGACTCGAACAGCGGCACCAGCACCGCTGCCCGGCGGCGCGAGCCCGGCGGGAGATCACTCGAGAGGTCGCGCGGCAGGTCGCGCGGGACCGCCGCCTGCAGGCGCGATCGCAGCAGTTCCAGGGTATCCACACCCTGGTCTTGGATGCCGGAGGCGCGCTCTCCTCCATGGTGCGTCCCAACGATATCTGGTGGCCGGCCGCGCCTGGATCCCAACATCTTGTGTAGGATGGAGGAGTTCAGCCCGGCGCAGGGAATAATCCTGGCGACCCCGGGGGGAAGGCCATGTATCCGCTGTTCGCCTCCTTAGACGGCTCTCCATCGCAGCGCCGACGCGACATCTACCTCCTTAGCCCTAGGCTCCTTCCCCCCGAGGTCATTGCGGTCGCGTTCGCCAAGACCTCCCGCAGCCCCAGGCCGTTCCGCGAGATCGCAGAGGAGTTGACCGAACGGCACTCGAGCGAGTTCCACGAGAAGTGGGTAGTCGGCTACGGCCACGGTTCGGTCGCCGAGCACGCGGTCCTGCACCTGGCGCTGGAGAACCTCTCACGGCTTGCCATCGAGAGTCTGGAGAGCAACCGGCTCTGCTCGTACACGGAGAAGTCCACCCGGTATCAGATCTTTGACGCGTTCTTCTTCCCGCCGGAGATCGCGGCGTCTCCACACGCGGAGCTGTACCGGGAAACCTGCCGGGATCTCTTCCAGGCCTACCAGGCAAGCCTTGACCCGGTCCGGAGGGTCATAGAGGCCCGGCATCCGCGCGGTGCCGAAGAGCCAGCGGCTGCCTACGAGGCGCGCATCCGATCCAAGTACGTTGACGTCTGCCGGTTCCTGCTGCCCTGCGCCACCGTCGCCAACGTCGGCATGACCGCCAACGCAAGGTCGCTGGAACACGCGATCACGAAGATGCTCTCGCACCCCCTCGACGAGGTCCGGGCCATCGGCGCCGAGATAAAGCGGGTCGCGTGTGCCGAGGTGCCTACGCTGGTCAAGTACGCGGGCCCCAGCGCCTACCTCACCGAATCGGCCGCCGCGCTTGAGGCCACCGCGCAAGAGGTCGCCGCGCAGGGGGTCGCCGCGCAGGAGGCCACCAAAGGGAGCCGTGGAGTGGACTCACATGCCGGCGTCCGCCTGGTCCACCATGACCGTGACCCCGAGACAAGGGTTGTGGCCGCGTGCCTCTACCGCCACGGCAGGTCTGCGTACGCGGAAGCCTGGGACCGGGCCTGTGCGATGAGCGCACACGAGCGGCGCGCGGTGATCGAGCAGGCCCTCGGGCGCCTTGGCCGCCACGACGTGCCAATCCGCGAGATCGAGCACACGACCTACACCTTTGACATCGTGTGCGACCAGGGCGCGTACTTCGATCTCAAGCGGCACCGCATGATGACCCAGAGCCCGCAGGCGCCCACGGTGGAACTAGGATACGCGGTCCCGCGCGCGATGGATGAGGCCGGGTTCGGCCACCGCTTCCGCGACGCGGTAGAGCAGGCCACCGACGCCTACCGCCGGATAGCACGTGATTTCCCCCACCAGGCGGCGTATCTGGTAACCAACGCCCACAACAGGCGTTTCCTTGCCACGATGAACCTGCGCGAGCTCTACAGTCTCGTGCCGTTGCGCGCCCGCGAGGCCGGCCACTTCTCATACCGGCGGGTGGCACTGTTGATATATGAGGCAGTGCGCGCGGTTCATCCGGGCCTGGTGGCGCACATCCGGTTTGGCTACGATGCTCCCGAGGCGAAAGCGCTGGAGGCAATGTTCTTCTCGGAGATCTCGGCCGCGGGCGGATTGAAGCAGGGCTGATTGAGGCAAAGCGGATCGAAGCAGGGGGGTGGACCGTGCGATTCGTGATGGTGCGCCGGGGCGGACGGCCCCGGCTCGGGATCGTGGACGGGGCGTACGTCTACCTGTTCGCAGACGACCTTCTGTCGTTCATCGAGCGCGGCAGCCTGGTCCCGGCGCGCGCGGCCCTGGCCCAGGGCAGGCGCCGCATTCGGGCAGGCCGCAAGCATCCCGATGTAATCCCGGTGGCCGGGGCGTGCCTCCTTGCGCCCATCCCGCGACCCCGAAAGAACATCTTCTGCGTGGGCCGCAACTACGCGGAGCATGCCAGGGAGGGCGGGAGCCCGCCCCCGGAGGTACCGGTGTTCTTCACCAAGCCGCCCACGTGCGTAGTGGGACCCGAGGCGCCGGTAGTGCACCACGCCGTGACCCAGCAGCTGGACTACGAGGTCGAGCTGGCCGTGATCATTGGAAAGCGCGGGCGCGACATCCCGGTAGAACGCGCGCTGAGCCACGTGTTCGGGTACACGATCATGAACGACGTCACCGCGCGCGACCTGCAACGCCGGCACCAGCAGTGGTTCAAGGGCAAGTCCCTGGACACTTTCGCGCCCATGGGCCCCGCGGTGGTCCACCGTTCCGAGATCCCCGACCCCCAAAACCTGCGTCTGCGGATGCGCGTCAACGGCGAGCTGCGACAGGATGCGTCCACGGCAGGCATGATCTTCTCCGTGGCGCGACTGATCGCGACCCTGTCGGCGGGAATGACCCTCGATCCAGGTGACATCCTGGCCACGGGCACGCCGGAAGGCGTAGCCATGGGGCGCACGCCGCCGGCCTGGCTTCAGGCAGGTGACGTGGTTGAGGCGGAGATAGAAGGGATCGGGACGCTGCGAAGCCGGATCGTGGCCCCCTAGGAGCCGGGCGCCAGCGGCGCCAGCAACTCGGCCACGCACTCAAGAAACCGCTGGTCTTCGCTCGAGAAGGCGTCAATCTGGTCACCGTCAATGTCAATCTCCCCGACGACCCGCCCCTCCGCGAAGATCGGCACCACGATCTCCGAGCGTGTGTGCGCGAAGCAGGCCAGGTAGCGGGGATCCTGGCTGACATCGGGCACGATCTCGGTCTGCCCTGATCGGGCCGCGGCACCACACACACCGGTCCCGATCGGAATGCGCGTGTGCTCCGTTGCCTGCGGGCCCTTCCAGGGGCCAAGCACCAGGTCGTCCCCATCAACCCAGTAGATCCCGACCCACGAGTAGTGGGGGAACCTGTCTTGCAGGAAGTCCACGATCCCGGCAGCACCACTCTGGCCGGCCAGGACGCGCACCTCATCAAGGACGCGATCGAAATCCATCCCTGCCTCCTCTGGCGGCGGTCTCCCGACATTATAGCGCCGGGAATAACCCGCAGCGCGCCGCGCGTTCCCTGCAATCGGATGGGCTGATCCACCTGAAGGCCTGCCCTTGGAGGACACGTGATGATACGCCGATTGCAGTTGCTTGGTCTGCTGGTGATCGTGGCTATGCTGTTGGCGCCAACCGCGGCGCCCGCGCAGGGAACGCGCAAGGTCTTCGATGTAACGATGACCTCGTTCAAGTTCGAGCCGAACCTGATCAGGTTCCAGGAAGGCGACACCGTCGTTCTGCGTCTGATCAACGCCGACCAGTTCGGGCGGGCGCACGACCTGGCATCGGCCTACCTGCTCGACATCCCCCTGACCATCCGCGGGGACGGCCGCGAGAGCGTCAGCGAGGGCCGCAAGCGGATCTTCGTTGATGCCGGCAAGCGGGCCGAGGTCGAGTTCGTGGCCAAGGGGCGCGGATCGTTCGCGTTCATCTGCAGTTTGTTCGCACACGCGGCACAGGGCATGACCGGTGCGTTCATAGTGGGGCCGGCGACCTCTCCGTAGAACCCCGATCCCCCGATAGACCCCGATCCCGCCAACTCGAGCGCGCCCCATGGAGGGAACTTCTGGGGCGCGCCGTACTATTCTGGCAGCCGTCGGATGCGTGGGTGCCATGGGACTGGCAGACAACAAGGTAGAGACCCCTCTCTCAGCGGTTCTTGAAGCGATACTCGACAGCGCGGGGACGCACTCCCTGCGGCTGGGCGAGTTGGTGGACCGGACCGCCGAGCGGGGTTTCGGGGTTCTTCTGTTCGTGCTGGGCCTGCCGATGCTGATTCCCATCCTGCCGCCCGGATCTTCCACGATCGTTGGCCCCATCTATGCGGCATTCGCCGTCCAGATGCTGTCCGGCTCCCGGCATCCCTGGTTGCCCCAACGGTTCAGGGATTGGGTGCTCTCCCGGCAGAGCGTCTCGATACTGCGCCGGAGGGGGATTCCGCTGATACGCGCCACCGAGCGACTCTCCAAGCCCAGGGGCCTCTGGCTCCGCGAGGGAGTGGTTCTCCGGCTGGCCGGGGCCATGGTGTTCCTGATGGGGCTGCTGCTCCTGAGCCCGCTCCCCTTCCTCAACACGGCGCCGGCCCTGTCGGTGATGCTGATCGGGATGGGACTCCTCAACCGGGACGCGGTGTTCATGACCGCCGGGATGCTCGTTGGCGGAGCTTCCCTGGCAATGATCGGGCTCTCTGCCGGTATGATCCTGGTGCTGATCCAGCGGATCCGGCCAGGGCCCTAGGCGTGTAGCTCTAGAATGTCGCCGTCTTCCAGGGGATGGTCGCGCCCGACCATCAGCCCGTCCGGATGGCCTTTGCGCCACAGGCGCGCGAAGCGCAGGCCCTGGGCGAAGTCCTTGTGGACCACCGCCGCGGCCTCGATTACCGTCGTGCCGCGCCGCAGGACATAGGGGACTTCCAGGTCGGGCTTCTTGCCCGGCTTCTTGCTGTACACCCTGATGATGCCGAGCATCGAGAACATCACCCGACGCAGTTCAGCCAGGTTGACGTCCTGCTCGGAGGAGATGGGCAGCACCGGAAGCTTCCCGCCGTAGAACTCCCGGAACACCTCGAGGACCTCCGCGGCACCGGGGGCATCGAGCTTGGTCGCGACGAACAACGCCGGCACCTCGTTGGGCGCGCGGGAGGCGCCGAGTGGGATAAGGGTAAGGTTCGCGGCGGCCAGCAGAGCCAGGACCTGCTCGGTTGAAGCCAGGAGGTCCTGGTCTGCCAGGTCCGCGGCCACGAGCGCGCCGTCCGCCCCGCGGATGAGGCCGTACAACCATCCCTCCGCGAACTCCTCGCTCACCGGCGGCAGGTCCACCAGCTGTATCTGCACGTTCTCGAAGGCCGCCATCCCGGCTTGGGGCCCCCGGGTCGTAAAGGGGTAGGCGGCGATCTCCGGGACGGCGTTGGTCAGCGCGGCCAGAAGCGAGGACTTGCCCGAGTTGGGCGCGCCAACCAGCACGATCTGCCCGGCGCCCTCGCGCTCGATCTGGTAAAGCTGGCGGCTGCGGGTCGCGCCTTTCTTGCGCTGGGCTTCGCTGCGGAACTTGGCGATGCGGCGCTTGAGGTCGGCCTGCATCTTCTCGGTGCCCTTGTGCTTTGGGATCGTTGACAGCATCTCCTCCAGCGCGGCCATCTTCTGCTGGGGAGTAGTGGCCTCCCTGAACTTCCGGTCGGCTGCTCGGTAGTCGGGCGTGAGGTTGGCAGGCATGGTCGTACCCGGTAGGGAGCCGGGGTCCCTATCTTCCCTCTGCCGTCAGTTCCGCGAGGAGCGCGTCGCCTGCGCGGTGCATGAACGCGGCGATCTCGTCCGGGGTCGCGGGGTCGGCCTCCTCCGGGGCCGGCGTCCGCACGCCGGTCGCGTAGAACTCCATGAACGGTGACATGCTCTTGAAGGGGTAGAGGATGTAGACCTTCTTCCCCGTCGTGTGCGCGTGGATCATCTCCGAGAGGACCCCAAACGACATCTGGCTGGTCGGATAGAACACCACGTTCATTTCCGACTGGTCAATCAGCCGCAGGTCTCGCACTACCGTGGCGCGCGCGAGTTGCAGCCGCGTGTGATCGTCCAGCGTCCGCCCCCAGGACCGCACCGCCTCCAGCGATCCGGCCCACGCCAGGATCTCGGCGCGCTGCTCGGCCGAGAACTGCTGCACGAACTCCGCGTCCCCGATCGTGGAGAACGCGGCCGCCTCCTCGTCCTTCACCGAGAGGGGATCGAAGACCACGAAGTGCTCGCGCAGCCTCTGCCCGAAATCGCGCGCCATCTCGATCAACTGCGCCTGCCCTTCCCGGCGCAGGTTGGTTATGGGATAGCCCAGGTAGATCCTGGGTCTTTTAAAGCAGATGAGATCGAAAAAAGTCTGTACTGGCTCGTCGTGCGCAATCAGGAAGTGCGGCACGCGCTCGTAGGCCGCCAGCATCTTGGAGATGAACACCTCCTGCTCCTGCCAGGCGATGACCTCCCCGGGCCTGAGGCGCCCGCGCCACTGCTCGCTCTCCTCGAGCCGGCGTTGTATCTGATAGACGCTGTCCACCACCGTCACGTAGAAGATGCCCTCCGGCTGAACCGGTGGCGCCAGGCGCAGACCGGGCAACGGCTCCTGCACGGCGGCTGCCTCTGGGCTTGGCGTCCGGCGGCGGGTCTCGTCGAACAGCAGCTTGAGGTAGTGGGTGTCGAGGCCGGGGATCAGGCGGCCCTTCCACCAGAAGCAGGCGTGGGTGACCAGGATGGTGCACTGGTCCGGCTCCCACAGCGTCGGATCGTTGACGACTTCTGTGAACGCGATGGCCCGCAGCTCCTGGAGCGACTCGGGCGCCATGTCGAGGATCGTCTCGGTGCGCACTACCATGCCCAGATCGGTGGCCCGGTCCAGCATGAGTCGTCCCATGTCAATGTAGCGCAGCCGCTTGATGGGAGAGGTCCACCTGCCCTCGCGCTGAGCCTGCTCGATGCGCGCCGCTCCCTCCTCGATCATGCGCACGATGTGACCAGGTCCTCCGCCCGCCTCGGAGAGCCTTCCACTGCCTGAGACACCGGTCGCAATCACGATCATCGCCGCACCCCACCTCTCACAGAGAGTATACGCTACGGCAGCGACCCCGTTGACAGAGACCGCGCTACCTGAAGAGGTCGTCCGCCTCGCCACGGACCAGGTCCGCGGCGCGCTCGCTCCCAGGATGCTCCACCCCGCGGATGAGCACCAGCGGCGTTCCCTCCGCGGCCTGTCCCTGGAGGAGGTTGGCCATCGCCGCGAGCTCGTCGGCCACGGCCTCCACCGACACCCGCAGTACGTAGCCGTACCGGTCTTCCTCTCCGATGTACGATCGGAGCACCCGGAGCCCCGCGGCGCCGATCGCGGCGCCTGTCGTGCCCTGGCGGAACGGCCGGCCGTGACTGTCGTTGATGATAACGCCCACCTCTGCGCCAAAGGCCTCGCGCAGACGGACCCGGAGGCCTTCTGCCGAGGCGTCTGGATCAGCGGGCAGAACGGCCACGACATCGTCGCCAAGCCCCACGTTCGAGTGGTCCACGCCGGCGTTGGCGCAGACGAAGCCCAGCCGGTGCTCGGCGATGATCAGCCCTGGCCGGACGCGTCTGATGGCCCTGGACTGGCGCAGGATCACCTCAACCAGCCGCGGATCCTTGACGGCTTCCGTTGCGAGCGCGACCGCGGCCGGGCTCGGGATAACAGTGCGAAGATCTACTACGCTGCCTTCGGCTTTCGAGACAACCTTGTGGGCAACCACGACGAAGTCGCCGTCCTGGGGGGCCAACCCGGCACCCCGCAACACGGCGATGATCGCTGCTCCGAGGTCGTCTCCGGGACGGATCTCGGGAAACGGCTCCGGCGCCCAGGCCAGCAGCGCCTTCATCGGGGTCGGGCGTCAGGTGGCAGGTGCGCTATGCGGATGCCGAGGTGGCGCCGCTTGTAGCGCACGTTCAGGCCGATGAGAAGCACGGCAATGCCCTCTATCGTGGCAGCGGCGGCGAGGCCTCCTGCGTCCACGCCGCGGGCGCCTATGGTCGTCGCCAGTTCGAGCACCCTGGCGCGGGCTTCGGGGTCGTCCCCGCACACCAGGACGTCCTGGTCCAGTGGAAGGGTCAGGTCGGCGAGCATACGCGCCGACAGCGTATGAAACGCCGCGACAACGCGCGCGCCTGGTACCAGGGCCTGTGTCTCGGCCGCGGCCGACCCTGCCGGGGGTGGCACGAACGTGAACCCGGGCCCCAGGGGCACGGTGGCGTCCACCACGATCTTGCCGGAAAGCAGCCCTGCGAACCCTTCGACAAACGCGGCATGACCTTCAATGGGAATCGCAAGCACCACCGTATCCGCCGCGGCCACCGCGTCGGCGTTCGCTGCCCCGCGCACGCCGGGAAGCCCGATCCGCGCCGCGGCCTCGTTCGCGCGGCTGGCGTCCCTTGAGCCGATCACAACCTCAAGCCCGGCTGTGCCCATGCGCGCCGCAAGGCCGCGGCCGAGGTCTCCCGTCCCTCCAAGGATGGACACAGGTCCCAAGATGCTGCTCACCCCTCTCGCGCCGGTCCGGCGATCGCCAGCGCGTAACCCCGAGTGGGAAACCGCCGTGTCACTTCCACGATGGCCTCCCTGCTGACACTACCGATGATCTCAGGATACCGCTCAATGTAGTCCAGGCCCAGCCCAAACAGCTCCATGTCTGCCAGAGTCTGCGCGATCCCCTGGTTGGTCTCAAGGCGGACGGCCAGAGAGCCGACGAGATACGTCCTGGCATCGGCCAGCTCGTCCGCGGTAGGGCCATCCTGTTGCAGTTGCTCGATCTCGTGCGTGATCGCGAGAATCGCGCGCTCCAGGTTGGACGGATGCACGCCTGCGCGCACCCACCAGGGACCTGCCAGCAGGCCGGCGCGTAGGTCGCTGTAGGCATAGTAGGCCATCCCCTGCCGCTCGCGGACGTTCTCGCCGATCCGTCCCATCATTCCAAGCTGCCCAAGCAGCAGATTGGCCAGCATTACCGCATAGTAGTCGGGATCGGTGCGCGCGACCCCGTGAGTGCCCAGGACGAGATCGGCCTGGCTCTTCCCCGGGAGTACCGACTCCTCGCGCCGGATGCCGGCAGGCAAGGACGGTTCAGGGAATCCGGGAATCGCCCATGCTCCGCCGCAGGACCACCGTCCGAACGCGTCGGCCACAAGGTCGGTCGCGCGACCGGGATCCACGTCGCCGACCATCACCAGGGCCGCCGCCTCCGGGCGCAGGTGCTCCGCGTGAAACGTCCGCAGATCATCTGGGGTCAGCGACGCCAGGACGGCTTCTTCGCCGTCAGGGTTGTGGCTGTGCGGGTGCCCTTGGGGATAGGCAATCCTCCGAAAGATGCGCTCAGAGACCTGCCGCGTGTCCAGCGAGCTCACCCGGGCCGAGGTAACGAGCTCGCCGCGCACCCGCTCAACCTCATCCTCGGGGAAGGCGGGCTCGGCCAGCACCTCGGCGGCGGTGTCCAGAAGCGCCACCGCATCATCTGCCAGGGCCCTTCCGGAGAGGACCACGGTCTCGAGCCCGGGTGCGACCGTGAGGCCTGCGCCGATCGCGTCCAGGTCCTCGGCGAGTTGCGGTCCGCTGCGCCGGATGGTCCCGCGCATCAGCGTCGAGCCGGCGAACCTGGCCAGCCCGGGCCGGTCCCGGTCAAAGATCGCGCCGGCCTTCACGAATCCATGAATCGCCACGGCGCCTGAGTCCGGAGAAGGTCGGACCAGGCAGGCCATCCCATTGGGCAGCACCGTCCGCACGACCTGGCCTGCGAGGACGGGCGGGGTCATGAGGCCACCTCGGTCCCGCCGTCTTTGGTGCCCTCTTCGGGCAGGTAGTACCCCACCGTGCGCCGGCGATCGGAAAGGTAGGTGCTCGCGACCCGCGTTACGTCCTCACGGGAGACTTCCTCGATGCGCTCGGTCAGCGTTTGGACCGTCTGCGGCCAGTCCACGGCCTCAAACATGCCCAGCGACATCGCGCGCCGGAAGACCCCGTCGCGCAGGTACACGAACTGGGCGTGTGCCTGGCGCTTGACCCTAGCCAGCTCGGCGCCGTCTGCGGGTTCATCGTGCAGCCGCGCGATCTCCCGGTTCACCGCTGCCTCGACCGCGCCTGCCTCTACGCCAGTGCGCGCCGTAGCGCTAATCCGGAACAACGTGGGATCTATGCTCGGCGTGAGCCCTGATCCGACCTCGGTGGCCAGGCCGCCGTCCACAAGGGCACGGTACAGGCGGCTGCTGCGACCGCCGGTGCCGCCATCGAACGGGACCACGCCCTTGAAACCCGAGAGGATACCATCCAGAACCAGGAGTGCCGGCATGTCCGGATGCCCGGCCCGCGGCACGTGGAAGGCCATCTGAAGCAGGGCCGTGGCGCCTCCAGGCCGCCGCAGGACCACGCGGCGCTCGCCCTCCTGCTCGGGCTCCTCCGCGTGCACCACGGGCACCGGACCGCCGGCCGCTACAGGCCCAAAGGTCTCGGCTATGAGCGCGGCCATCTGCGCGGAGTCAAAATCCCCCACGGCCACGGCGATGGCGTTAGATGGACGGTAGTAGGTCCGGTAGTGGTGGTAGAGATCGTCACGCGTGATGGCGCGCAGGTCGCCCTTCCAGCCGATGACCGGCTGGCGGTACGGGTGCGCCTTGAACGCCAGGGCCTCCACCTCCTCGCGCAGGTAGTAGGCCGGGTAGTTCTCGGCGCCCTCCCGCTCGGAGATGATGACCGTCCGCTCGCCGGCAACCACCTCGGGATCGAAGATGGTGTTCTGCATCCGGTCGGCTTCCAGGCGCACGGCAACCCCAATGTGCTCGACCGGCATCACCTCGAAGTACGCGGTGTAATCCTTCCAGGTGAAGGCGTTCCAGCGGCCCCCCAGCCGATCTATGAGCCGAGTCAGCGTTCCCGACGGATGCGCCGGCGTCCCCTTGAAGAGCATGTGCTCGACCCAGTGCGATATGCCGGTGTAGCCGGATGGCTCGTTGCGGCTACCCACCCTGTACCAGACCCAGAATGTGGCCACGGGTGCCGCGTGCGACTCTTGGATGAGCACCTGCAGCCCGTTGGGCAGCGTTGTCGCGTACACTTCTTGCATATCTTCACTCCTCGCTGATGAGCCCTCGCTGATGAGCGGCCTGGGACGAACCAAAGGCACGGGGGCTGTCCTACTTTCGCCACGGTCGCGCGCTCCCCTGCCATGACACCGGCCGCTTCCGGAGCGCGGTCGCCTGCCGAGACCAGGAGCCGGGCGCCGCGATCGCGTATCCCGCAGGAGATGCTCACCATCAGTCCCGAGGCCATTACCCGCCACCGGCGCGCCGTCCTGCGGCCCTACCGCGTCCGCGACCGTCGGGGCGCGCTGCGCTTCATCAATGACCTGGGCTTCTGCTTCGCCTTCACCGGCGGGCCGGGGGGCCTGCCCGGGCTGTTCGACGCGCTGGCCACCCGCAGCACCGACCGCATGTGGTCCTGGGCATGGCGGTGGAAGGACGAGCTGGCCACCGGCAGGAAGGCATACTACGGCAAGGCCATCCGCCGCAAGCCCTCGTACATCTCGCTGGGGATGCTGCCGGCGTTCTATGCCCTCTCCGGCAACACGGGCGAGCCCGACGACCACCTGCAGGCCTACCGTGAAGGACGGCTCAGCCTGCTGGCCAAGACCCTGTGCGAGGCGATCTCAGCAGAGGCACCGGTCTCTACATGGATCCTGCGCCGCAGGTTCGTGGCGCGCGGAGAAAGCGGGGCCCGATTCCACAGGGCGTTGGACGATCTCCAGGAGCGCTTCCTCATCGTGAAGGCGGCCGAGGTGGAGGGCCGTGGCGGGTACTCCTTCATCTGGGACGCCTTCCACAGGTGGATGCCGGCGGTAGTGGAGGCGGCGGGGAGCATGGCGTCGGAGGACGCGGCAGCGGCGGTGATGGCCCGGTACCTGCGTATCGTCGGGGCGGCCTCGGAGGACGACTTCACGGCGCTGTTCGGATGGAGCACACGACTCGCAGGCAAGGCCGCGGCGCGGGCGGGGCTAGTGCGAGCAGAGATCGACGGCCGCTGCCTCTGGACCCCTCCGGGCCTCTACCGCTGAGCGTAGATCAGCCGCCTCTGAGCAGCGGTCCGTTCGCTCGTTGGAGGAACGTCGTGCTTGGGATAGCAGAGCGCAACGGTCGTATGCGCCATTGGCAGCCAGCGAGGCAGACCGAAGACCCGTCTCAGCCCGCCATCCATGTGATCGTAACCCACCCCCAGCATATTGCCTTTTTCTCGTAACTCGAAACGGAGCGTCTGCCAGAGACACTGCGCTGCGGCCAGATACCCCGGGCGGAACCACACTCGGCTGGTCACCAAGCGCCGCAGCACACCGTCGCGAGGGACCAGACCGACAAGCCGATTGAGCAGTTTGAGTGGAACAGGCATGTCAAGGATTTCGGTCTCACGCAGCGCGGGTTCATCAAAGACACCTATGCCAGCCAGAACCTGCCCGTGAGCATCGGCTGCGACGTGGTAGTGATGGAGTTCGTCGTCCAGCCAGTCCTTGAGGCTCTCTTCGGTCTCCGGCGGGAACAGGTCGTAGTCGGCATAGAACTGATTCAGACCCTCGGCAATGAGGGGTAGCTCCTTGTGGTTTGCCGGGCGCACTATGACGTCGGGACGCCGCTTCATGGGACGGCGGCGCATGGGCGGCCCGCCGAAGTCGATGGGACCAGCCATGCGGTCGAAGAGCGTCTCGAAGATCCGCAGCGAGCCGGTGTTGTTGCTTTGAATGTGGGCATACAGCACACCATCAGGGCCGATCTGGTCGCGCGCGGCCGCCATCAGCTCGCGGACAAGGCGCCTTCCTATCCCCTGTCGTCGCCACCCGGGATGGACAACGAGACTGAACAGATAGGCAGCCGGCCGGATCTGCCCCTCAAACGCCAACTTCCGCAGAGAGAAGAACCCTGCCCCGGCCAGGCCTTCCTCGCCTGGGGCGCTGGCAACCAGCCCTCCGAGACGCCTCGCCTGCCGGGCATAGACCGTATAGGCGTCAGGGTGGAATAGAGCACCCATCGTAATGAGGCCGGTGTCTGGGCTTGCCTTGATGAGCGCGGTCAGCGCGGGCTCATCGGACGAACCAACAGGCCGAAGAGTGATAGCCATTGGCGCACCTCCCTGCGAACTGGCTCAACACTCAAGCGCACACGGCTCGTTCACTAGGCAAGTGCCTGCTCCAGCAGTTCGACATACCTGTCCGGGCTGAAGAGCGCCGCGGTGTGTCCCAGGTTACCCATGTCCAGCACGTCCACCGGGCGACCGAACAGCCGCTCGTAACGCGGAAGATCCTCTTTTCGCTGCGTTGGATCGTTCTCGGCTCTCAGTACGATGACACGTCCTGTCCAGCTTCGATAGGCGGCAGGCACCACCATCCCCTGCCTCAGCATATCGACTGCGACAGCGAAATGCGACACCGCATCGGCGCGCGTTAGGTCGTTTCGCATGACGCCGTGGATGACTTCCAGCCACTCGGCACGCTCGGATGCGGGCACGTTGATGTGCTTGAGCAGCTCGCCAGCCAACAGACCTTTGACGCTCCCTTCCGGCAGCATCCGTGCCAGTGCCACGACGATAGACAGCACAGGTAGCCAGGCCTTGCCGATGGCATTGACCGGCCCGGTGCTGGACAGGATGAGCCGGTCAACCGCATGGTCCTTATGTGCCAGATATGCCTGCGCCAACAATCCCCCGTAGGACTGCCCTGCCAGCGTGAAGGCAGTAACGCATTCGGTTCGCAGGATGGTGTCCAAGCCGGCCACTAGCTCACCAATTGACTGCACAGGCGGATAATCGGGTGCGATGACGACGTGGCGTCTGGCAAGCCGTTCCAGGAAAGCGAAGCCGAGCGCCGCCCGGCGCATCCCCCCGGTGAGCCACAAGATGGGCGTGCCCGCGCCGAGGAGATAGTAGCGCCAGGTGGCGTTGTTGGCCCTGACGTTCTTCCCGAATCGTTCAGAGAAGCGATTGATCTGTTCCTGAATGGTCATCGCATCATCTCCGGTTGCCAACTGCCGGCTAACGGGCCGTCCACGCGCGGCGGGCTACCTGCCCCTGTAGGCCCCTCGCCGGCGGCCTCGGATCTCCTGAAGATGAAGCCATATCTTGCCATGGGCCTTCAGGTCTTTGAGAAGGTCCTCGTAACTGATGGTCGGCTCCCCCGCTCGCTCTTCGAGAGCGACGAGTGTGAACCGACTTGATCCGAAGGGCTCTGTGGATCTCGGGCTCGAAGTAGACCGTGGAACGTCTTGCAGACTCACTCAAGGGAATCACCCCCATGAGTGAGACTAGCCCAGGCCACCTAGATGTCAAGGCGTCACGACATCGAGGCGCGATAGGTACGGCCTAACGGCTAGCGCGTCAGCGGCGGCCGAACGCGCCCCGCTCCCCAGTCTACGCCTGCGCCGTCCGCCGGACGCGCCTGTTAGCCGGAGCTTGACTCGCCTACCGGCGCGACTCACCTAGCTGCTCACGGAGCACGGAGGTGTCGACAATCTCCCACAGCTCGGTGATCTTGCCGTCTCTGATACGCGCGAACACAGCCTGATCTATCTTGAAGGCTCGTCCCTCCGAGGAGAGCCCCCCGTAGGACCCGTACATCGTGCCTGTGACGATTGCACGAGCGGCTTCAGCAGTAGGGCTGGAGAACACATCGACGAACTCGTGATGGATGTCCGGGATCGCCGACTTGGCCTTGCGCCAGGATTCGCGCTCACGCTCAAGTCCAACTGTTGAAAGCCCCGCGGGAGCATGAACGATCACGTCGTCGTGGAGGTACTGATCAAACGCCTCGAGGTCGCCAGCATCACCTGCGGCGAACAATGCTGTGATCAGGGACGGATTGGACACGTTGCCTCCTCACCTCGCACTCTTGGGACGACCAGTAGGTACCCCTTCCAACATGGCTTACGGCCGCCGGCATGCCGATCGCCTGCAACGCGCACACTTTGGTTCGCCACACTACCCGTGAGCCCGCGCACACGCCGGCAGGTGCATCGGCGTGTCAGCCACCGGCCCTTACCGATACGCGTGACTGCGGTGGCGGACCGCCACGACATCTACGAGGCGCTCCTCGTCATCGACACTGCAGACAAAACGGTAGTCACCAATCCGGATGCGGTTGAGAGCGCCCGTGTCCTGGAGCTTGTGGCAGCCCGCGGGCCGAGGTGAGATCCCCAAGGACCCGATTCGCGTCGCGACCCTCGTGACAGCTGACCCGGGGGAGCCCCTCGAGCTCCCGGCGTGCAGACCGTGCGACCGCCCTGTCGTAGATGCCCTCCCAGAGCTCAGCGTTGTCTATAAGGTCGATAACGACACCGGTCTTCTCACCTTCGTCATCTACGATGAACCTGACGCCTTTGGGAGCCGCGGTCCGGGCCATCTCTCGAGTCTCCTTCGGAATCCTCCTCAGCATACGGCAACCCTGTCGCCGTGTGGCTAACGGCCTCGAGCTGAGCCGAGCATGTCTCTAGCCCTCTTGAGGAGAGCGCGGATACCCTTGCAAGTGACCTCCGTGCGCCTGGCAACCTTGCAGACAAGAACCACAACCTCAGCTTCGAACACTGCATAGAGAACCCTGCAGCTCCCAACGCGGACGCGGTACAAGTTCTCGACAAGGTGCGTCGTCCCGGCGGGCTTGGGGTTATCGGCAAGAGAGCGCATGGCTTGGACCACGCGCTCTCTGTCGGGGCGGGGAAGCCTGCGAAGCTGCTTCTCAATTCCGGAGAGCAGCTTCAGCTGGTAGGACACGGCCTAGAGACCCAGCCGCGAGAAGACCTCTTCGGCGTCGACAGCGGCCTCAGGGTGCACGGCGTAGTGCTGGAGAGCAACGCGACCGTCGAGAATGTCTTCGAGCGTCTCAGCGCTCTCGATGAGGGCCTCGTATACCTCAGGATCAAGCAGTACCGCTGCAGGCTGGCTGCGGGAGAGAACGACAATCGGGCCTTCCTCGACCTTCTCGATGTACGAGGAGAGATCAGACCGGAGCTGGGAGACACTAGCGGTCCTAAGCACAGGAACCTCCTACAGCGTACAACCTCCAGTACAAACAGTACACCAATAGAACGTACAGATCACGAAGGATCTTCGGCGTGCGTCAAAGAGCTTCGTCTGGGTCCGCCTGACGTTCGCGCTCAGCGGCGGCCTGCCCAGCAAACTGCCGCCCGAAACGACCATCACCCTGCGGCTAGATGAGCATCGGCCGTCCGCTGAAGCGCGCAGTTAGACAGGCTCTTCACTTCCGACTTCCGGTACTGACAGGCCACGGCAGATCTTCCGCGCCAGGAGATCCGGGATCTCGCTGCGGCGTGGCACCGCCTCGACGGCGCCGGTCATCGGATTCGCCCAAAGCGAATGCGACTTCCCTTCCCGCTTCAAGTGACAACCGTGCCTCCTGAGGTGCCGCAGCAGATCGCCTCGCTTCACCTCACGACAACTCTCTCACGCACTGCATCGCGCGGCACCCCGCGTAAGCCGTCCTCGCGCCTGTCCTCCAGGATGAGGGCGATCGCTTCCGCCAAGCTGCGTCTTACCTCCGCCTTCGTTCGCCCCTGTCCATTGGCTCCAGGGATCTCCGGACAGTAAGCGATGTACCACCCGTTGTCACGCTCGATGACGGCTGTGAACTCGTTTCGCATCCACTTTTCCATACCCCGCTTCTTCATCTCAACACCTCGGATCGCCTTCACTGCCTCTGTCTAACGAATAGGCTTCTATCCGTCGTGCGACAGCATGGCGGATAGAACCTGTTGAACTGAACCGCGGTCCCCTGGCCGCTATGGGGATTCTAGCCCAGCCGAGGGCTGCGGGGAAGCCTGCTTGGAGGGGCTGGCGTCGCCCGACAGGAGCGATGGGGCGGGGTGCTGACAGGTGCAGCGGAGCACGGTGGAGCTTCGGGAGCACGCGCGAGGGGAGCGTGTCGGGAGCCGACCTCACCGAGGCGTACCGGGAGTTTCTGGTCCAGGCAAGGATCAGGTCGGCGAGGGCATGCGCTCGGCGTCGAGGTCCGAGACCTTCAGGACGACCACCTCGCTCACGCGCAGGCCCGCGGCGTAAGTGGTCGCCAGCAACAGCCGGCGCCGGGGATGCTCGCAGGCGCGCAGCAACTGCCAGACCTCCTCGCGGCTCAGGATCTCCGGCAGCCTCTGCGGCTGCTTGGGGGCAGGGACGTGGAAGTCGGCCCGCTCGTAGCCCAGTGTCACGTGGTAGAGGAAGCGGAAGGCGTACGCCGCCTGGCTGCACGTGCTCCAGGACAGCCGGCGCTCCTGGATCAGGTGGGCCAGGTAGGCCTGGACTTCATCGTTCCCGATCTGGGCCGGTGACCGCCCGTAGTACTTCGCCAGCCCCACCACGGCGCCGATGTACGCCTGGTGGGTCCGCGGGGAGAACCCGCGCAACGCCATGTCACGGATCATGCGGGTGCGCAGCTCGCTCATAGGACACCTCCAGGGGGTGGATTGGCAGAACCCTATGGAGGTGAGTATGAGCCGGTTGACGCGGGATGCCAGCGTCAGAGCGAACTGCGCGGATCACCGGGAGCGATCAGACAAGGAAAGCGAGCAGCCCCGGGAGAGGCCTGGTCGTCTCTACCGCGTGAGCGGTTCAGTTCAACGCCTGAGTTCAGACGCGCCGGGCCGGTTCACGTTGTTCTGTTTCTTCCAACGTCTGGCCCCGGCGTCGTTCTGCAACGATTGGTTGCGCCGCTCACTATTTGCCAGCGCCATCCTTCTTGAAAACATAGATCGCCCATCCAAAAGTCTCCCGCCCCCACCTCAGGTAATTCTCTCTACCCTCAAGCACCCGTTTCAACAACTCTTCCACATCAGGGTCCTCCGGATGCTCGCTCGCCCACGCCGTCGCTGCATACCACTGCAACCCTTCATATTTGTCCCAATCATCTTGGGTGCCCACCAATGTGTAGACCAGCTCTAATCCAAGCTTTTGCCCAGCTTCCACGTTCTCGTAATGCGTCCCATATGTGCTACGGTCTTCCCCGATGGCCTCCAGATGCGCCGCCGCTGGCTCTTGTCTCCAGTACGGTTCCCCAACTACCACCCAACCTCCGGAAACCGCCATCCCGGTCAGTGCCTCCAAAGTCCCTCGATGCCCGCCATAGATCCAACTCGCTCCGATACAAGCCACCAAATCAAAGCTTGCCGGTTTCTCCGGCTCATAGTCCATCCCGTCCATCTCCAAGAACTCCAACTGAGCATCCGGAATGCGTTCTCTTTGCTTCTCCCGGGCGTCTGAAACACAGTATGGCGAGAGATCAACTCCTATCCCTTCAATGTCATACCGTTCCGCCAGCCGTACAATGAACTCGCCCTTCCCTGTGGCGATCTCTAGCACCCGCGCTCCAGACCGCAATCGCAGGAGACTGATGAGGTCCTCGAACTTCTCAACACTCATTGGGTTGCAGATGAGGTGTTCTCGGTGTGTGATATCGAAGTATTTCCATCGGTCCATCTTCAATCTCCTAATGATGGGCGGCCTAACGGATCGCGCTTCACCTGCGCCGCGAAGCGCAGCGGAGCGGCGTCAGGTGGAAGCGCGGGTTAGCCTGCCTTTTGTCCAGCAACAAGCGCCATACAACCATAACCAAAAAACACGCCCTTTGCATCTGCTTGTTCGAACTCCCTTTGGATTTTGTTTACTTCCGCTTCGGTAACAACATTCATTGCAACAGATTCCCCAAAGAGCTTGTCAAGAGACCAGACTTGTCTGGCAAACGCATAGTTTGTCACCACAAGAGGAAATACTTCAAAAGAGACATT
>Ga0194127_10000068_pt1 | contig 147019 bp, 118 predicted proteins | sample TA2KigC100mmetaG_FD_148624 | JGI IMG/M metagenome (GOLD analysis project Ga0194127, IMG submission 148624) | Freshwater microbial communities from Lake Tanganyika, Tanzania - TA2015036 Kigoma Deep Cast 100m | ecosystem: Environmental > Aquatic > Freshwater > Lake | place: Tanzania: Lake...
TGCCTGCGTCAATAGGGTAGGTCGGCACTACAAGCTGTTTTTGAAATCGACTTCAGTAAAATCAATGGTTCCCAGACGACAAATGTCCAAAAATAACCGTTTTTTGGCGCGAATTGCGAAAGTCGGGTTAAAGGGGTGCTTTTGTGGGCATAAGGAGCAGGTTAGAGCGATGAACTGGCGTAGTGGTTTAGGTTTGAATACCTGTTTATATCCCCTTTTAAACATTTTGCATCTTACGTCTCAGGAAATCACAGGGTTACAGGCAGTTGACTCAGATGGGGTTTAAGATATGAGCAAAGAAAAATCTATACGCAGAAAACCGGCGGTCTTGCCGAAAGATTATGCCGCATGGGTTGTTTCTCTGAAAAAGAGAATCGCCGGAGCTCGACAGAAAGCCCTGCTTTCCGCAAACGCTGAACAGATCAAATTGTATCATGAGATCGGTTGTGAGATATTGGACCGTCAGAACCGGCAGGGGTGGGATGCCAAGGTGATTGATCGGCTCTCGGCGGATTTGCGGGAGGCATTTCCGGATATGAAAGGTTTATCCGCCTCGAATCTTAAATATATGCGGTTTTTTGCGCAGGAATGCCCTGACCGCACAATTGGTCAGCAGCCTGCTGACCAATTACCCTGGTTTCATGTTGTCATTCTGATTACAAACGATAAGCCGACTACCGGGCTTTTGCTTTTCAAGACCAAAAAGAAAATGGTGGCAGAGTACGCTTTATCGGGCATTGACAAACCTATGGGTGTAGCTGAATACCAGTTGGTACTGTCTTTGCCCAAACCCCTCGACACATGCCTGCCGTCGATCGAAGAACTGGAATCCCATCTTTCCATCGATCTTGACCAAAATAAAGAGGAGTGATGAACCGTACACAAATTCCAAAAGGGTACAAGCAGACGGAAGTCGGCGTTATTCCGTATTGGGAAAAATAAAATATTTACACAATCTGAAGCAGATGTCTTATTTGCAATGCCCAAGAAACCAAAGGCAAGCAACTCTTTTGCCTTTCCTCATGCCGGAAGGAAATTGCTTGCGGAGTTTGTGTCACCGAACGGTAGAGAAGTTTTTGATAAGGCTTCCAATAAAGGATTATGAGATAATAACATGTTTGAAAGGAGGTTGAGATGCAGGCGAGTTATAAAGAAAAAATATTGCGTGAAATCGGGAAAATCCCTGATGACAAGCTGTGAAATATTTGCAAAATTATCCGTTTGTTGATTACAGTTGGTGCAAGAAAAACAGACCAAAGGACTTCTCTAAGAGGGATAAGAAAGGTCTTATTGTATGTGACCCCAAAATTCTTAATGGGAAGCCTATTGTTGGGGACACAAGAATATTTGTGGCTCTGATACTGTAAAATATTCTGAATCTGGATATAGAATGTACAGACACTACGATTAAGAGAAATCGCATTTTTATTTGCTTTCCTTCGTTTTCTGCACCTTCTGTGGTATAGTCAAACAAATCTGGCTTTCGATTAGCCTTTTAATGCTTCGGCTACGCTTAGCATGACGAAGCTGTCATCTGAGCACATTCGCACACTCAGTGTAAACTCCGTCGAAGGGTTGTGTTTCCGAGCAAAAACTTATTTGATATTTCGAAAACCGGATGTATTTGACTATAGATTGTTACAATTTTACAAATATCTTAAATATCTTAAAGTTTTTTTGAGTGATTCAGCACTTTCTGGTAAAATAAGGTGCAACCATGAGAAATCAAACTACTAATGAGTCTCATTCTTCAAAAGTTGATGGAAGATATAAATGTCCGATTGAATGCCCATCGGTTTATATGGCGGGAACATATGTGTATAAAAATTTTTTTATGCACAGAAAACTTGTAAAGACGGTGCATTAGCATAATTATCTGTAGTTTATTCTTTTGAATAATCCATCATAGGAGTATACATGCTCAAAGACTTAAAAAAAATTAAGTTTAAAATGCCGAAGAAATTTTCCATCTGGCATATTATTATTGCCTTTGGGTTTCTTATAGTTATCCAGATGTATTTAATGAATCCGGGAATAAGAAATATATCGTACAGCGAATTTAAGAAATTAATGCGTGACGATATGATACTGGAATGTCATATTGCCCATAATGCTATTCGCGGCAAGTTAAAAGAATATGAACGCGGCACAAACAAATACGCAATCTTTATTACGGCGCGGGTGGAAGACCCTGACCTTGTAAATGAACTGGAAGCAATGGGGGTGAAATATGAAGGCCAGTACGAAAGCCCCTGGTTCAAGACATTTTTTTTCTCATGGGTGATACCATTGCTTATACTATTTTTGATTTGGCGCTTTATATTTAAACGGTATGGGCCTGCCAGCAGCATCATGACATTTGGCAAAAGCAGAGGACGCCTTTATGCCCAGGAAGATTTAAATGTGACATTCGACGATGTGGCGGGTATCGACGAAGCAAAAGAGGAATTACAGGAAATAATAGAATTCCTGAAGACGCCGGAAAAATTTCGTGCCATAGGCGGCAAAATACCCAAAGGAGTGCTTCTTGTCGGCGCTCCGGGCACAGGAAAAACCCTGTTGGCAAAAGCGGTGGCTGGGGAGGCCGGCGTGCCGTTCTTTAATATGAGCGGTTCCGAATTCGTTGAAATGTTTGTTGGCGTAGGTGCGGCACGGGTGAGAGATTTGTTTAGCCAGGCTGACCAAAAGGCGCCATGTATTATCTTTATTGACGAACTTGATGCGCTCGGCAAGGCGCGCGGACAGAGCCCCATCGGAGGGCACGATGAACGCGAACAGACGTTAAACCAGTTGCTGGTGGAAATGGACGGCTTTGATTCCAATAAGGGTGTAATTATTATGGGTGCTACAAACCGTCCTGAAACTCTGGATTCCGCCCTTTTAAGGCCGGGAAGATTTGACCGGCAGGTGGTGGTTGACAGGCCTGATCTGCATGGACGAGAGGCAATACTCACTGTTCATTCAGCGGACGTAAAGATGGAAAAAGACGTTGATTTGCATTCTGTCGCCGCAATGACGCCGGGATTTGTCGGGGCAGATCTGGCTAATCTTATCAACGAAGCGGCATTGCTTGCTGCCAGAAGGAACAAAAAAGCCGCCGGTATGCCTGAATTTGAAGAGGCAATTGACCGGATTATGGCAGGGCTCGAAAAAAAGAAACGTCTTATGAACAAGAAAGAGAAAGAAATCGTTGCGTATCATGAATCCGGCCATGCCCTTGTTGCATGTTCGGTTCCCAATGCAGACCCTGTCCGGAAAATATCCATGATCCCCAGAGGCATAGGCGCCCTTGGGTATACTTTGCAGAAACCCACGGAAGACCGCTATTTGATGACAAAGGTAGAACTTCTTGACAGAATCGCAATATTGCTCGGCGGCAGGATTGCGGAAAAAATCATTTTTGATGAAATTTCAACCGGCGCTCAGAATGATCTGAAAAAGGCGACGGAAATAGCACGAATGATGGTGAAGGAATACGGCATGAGCGAAAAGATGGGTCTTGTCACTTTTGATCAGAGCGACAGACAATCTCTTTACGGACTTTCCGCTTCGAAAGAATACAGCGAAGAAACCGCGCGGGAAATTGATCTGGAGATTAAAAAAATTATGGACGAATCATTCCGGCGCGTTGAAACGATGCTGCTTGAAAAGAAGGAAATCCTGAAGGGTATGGCGAAAAAACTCATAGAGGATGAGGTTATCGAAGGTGAAGATTTGAAAAAACTTCTTGAATATCTCCATAAATCCACCGGAGAAGGCGGTTCTTTGGAAACAGCGGATAAAACAACAAAAAACAGTGATAAATAATATATGCCTTACGAGTTCACAAATTGTGATTTCTTAAAGGTTGTAGTTGTAGAGCGAAGAGGCTCTTCGCTCTGCATTTGGTCATTTATGAAATCGTAAGGCATGTCTCTCTTCTGTTGAGAATGGGTATGGCTGAATCCATTCTCGGTATTTTTGCAAATTCATTTCTTTTCTATACGCCGTGTAAATCGTACATGCTTTTCCCGTCTGCAATAGGCGGCGCTAACCGTTTTTCTTCCTGTAATTTTATATAAAAAGAAGGCAGGCATAAACACCGTATGGAAAAAGCGACCTTTACTTTGCATAGAAGTGATAATGGCAGTCCGTTGCCTGAATCGATTCGCATCATTCCGGTAAAAGAGGATATTGTATTTCCCCGTCTTGTCCGTTCATTGGAATTAAATGAAAAAGGACTTGTAAAGGCAATAAACGAGGCCCATGCAAAAAAAGAATATATTGGCATCGTTGTGCTGAAATATCATGTTGCGTCTCCAAACCCCGAAGACTTTTATGATGTCGGCACGGCGGCAAAGGTTGTCAGGATATTCGAGTCATCTTCAGACAATATAAAATGCCTTGTTGAAGGCATTGCGAGAATAAAAATAACGGAATATACCCAGACGGAACCCTATTGCATGGCAAAGGTTGAAGAACTCAGGGAGTTCACCGAAAAATCCGAAACTGTCGAGGTGTTAATACAAAGCGTTAAAACTCTTTTTAAACTAAGCGCGATGCTGGGAAAATCCCTGCCGAAGGATATTATCCCGATGATCGATACCATAAATAATCCATCCATTATGGCTGACCTTGTCACCGTTTATCTTGACCTGCATATTGACGAAAAACAAAAACTCCTGGAAATGGTCGATCCGCAGAAGCGGTTGCGGATTGTGTTCCATTATCTCAACAAAGACGTTCAGGTGCGAGAGGTAAAAGGCAAAATAAACGATGAAGTTGCCAAAGAGATGTCAAAGGCGCAGCGTGAATATTTTTTACGGGAACAGATGAAGGCGATTCAGAGGGAGCTGGGGGAAAACGACCCGCATACGGCGGAATTCCTGAAGCTGGAAGAAAATATTAAAAAGGCGGAAATGCCAAAGGAGGTAGAAGTGATCGCTATGAAGGAATTGGAGCGATTGAAAGACATAAATCCCGCATCGCCGGAATATACCGTCTCTCGCACATATCTTGATTATCTTATAAACATACCCTGGAATAAGAAAACGGTGGACAATCTCGATATCAAACAGGCTGAAAAAATTCTCGATGAAGACCATTACGGCCTGAAAAAAGTGAAGGAGCGCATACTCGAATTTCTTGCCGTTCACACACTGAAGGAAAAATTAAAAGGTCCTATTCTTTGTTTCTGCGGCCCTCCGGGAACCGGCAAAACTTCTCTGGGAAAATCGATCGCGCGGGCTCTTGGCAGAAAATTTATCCGCATTTCTCTGGGAGGAATACGCGATGAAGCCGAAATCAGAGGGCACAGGCGCACTTACGTCGGGGCGCTTCCCGGCCGTATTATGCAGGAAATCTGCCGTGCCGGAGCGAGCAATCCGATATTTATGCTTGATGAAATAGATAAAATTGGCGAAGATTTCAGGGGAGACCCGGCGTCCGCGTTGCTGGAAGTGCTGGATCCGGAACAAAATTTCAGCTTCGTTGATCATTATCTGGATGTATCCTTTGACCTTTCCGATGTGCTGTTTATCACTACGGCAAATATTCTTGATACGGTGCATGTTGCGTTAAGAGACCGTATGGAAGTGATATATCTTTCCGGATACAGTGAGGATGAAAAATTGAAGATTGCGCATCAGTTTCTCATTCCGAAACAAATAAAAGAAAACGGGTTGAAAAACCATCCTCTTGAGTTTAAGGATGCTGCTATAACGAAAATTATTTTGGAATACACACGGGAAGCGGGCTTAAGAAATTTAGAAAGGGAAATCGCCTCTATTTGCAGAAAAGTAGCAAAAGAAATCGTGGAAAAAGAACAAGTCACGAAAATCATCACACCGGAGACTATTGAAAAGTTTCTCGGTCCGAGAAAATTCTTTTACCAGGTGACCGAGGAGGAAGACAAAGTCGGCGTTGTCACGGGTCTTGCATGGACGGAGACAGGCGGCGACATTATTTTCATAGAAGCGTCCAGGATGCGGGGTGAAAAGGAACTTACCCTGACCGGTTTATTGGGAGACATCATGCAGGAATCCGCTATCGCCTCACTCAGTTACATCCGCAGCAATGCGAAAAAACTGAGTATCGATGAAACCTTTTATGACACTTCGGAAATACATATCCATGTGCCTTCCGGAGCGATACCGAAGGATGGCCCCTCCGCCGGCATAACCATGTGCATGGCCCTTGTCTCATTGCTTACCGGCAGACCGGCAAAACGGGAGGTTGCGCTTACAGGAGAAATTACTTTGACGGGCAATGTGTTGCCCATCGGAGGGGTGAAGGAAAAAATCCTCGCTGCCATAAGAGCGGGGGTGAAAACGATTGTATTGCCAACAAAAAACAAGGACGACTTTGAAGAGATCGACAAGGAAATCCGAGAAAAAATTACATGCGTTTATATTGACAAAATAGATGATGCCGTAAATATCGTCCTTTCTCAAAAAACCTCATGAAAGGGAAAAAACAATGATTACCATTAATAATATCCTGTGCCCTGTAGATTATTCTGTTTTTTCAGAAAAAGCATTAACCTATGGGGTCGAACTTGCCACAAGGTTTCAGGCGAAACTCTACCTCCTGCATGTGCTGGATATACGGTTTCTTGATGTGAACAATCCTGAGTTGCCTTACATTCCCCCAGCAAATAGTATAAGCGCAGAAACTATTGATATGCTTAAATCCAGACTGCTGAAATCGGTGAATGAGGAAACACAGGGCAAAATATCAGTAGAAGCTGTCGTTGTTCAAGGCGTTCCGTTTGCCGAAATTATCAGAACAGCGAAGGAACTCCATATTGACCTTATTGTGATCGGCACTCATGGCAGAACGGGTTTAGCGCATGCCGTTATGGGCAGCGTTGCGGAAAAAGTAGTGCGTAAAGCCCCTTGCCCGGTGCTTACCATCCGGCATCCCGAACACGATTTTGTTATGCCATAAAGATAAACATGCTCAAATACAAATTAATAGACCATACCGCGGACATCGGAATTGACATCTTCGGAAGCACAATGAAGGAATTATTTTCCAATGCCGGTTACGCTATGTTTGATATAATTACCGATCTTTCCTCTGTCGATAGTAAAAATAGCCGCACCATTGCCGTGGAAGGAATCGACCGGGAACAATTGCTCGTAAACTGGCTGAGCGAATTATTGTACTTGCATGAGGTAGAGAATATACTGTTTAAAGAATTTTGCATTGACAAGATAGAAGACAATCGGTTAGTCGCAACGTTGTGTGGAGAACCCCTGGATGAAAGGAAACATATTATTAAAACAGGGATAAAGGCGGTAACCTATCATAATTTATCGGTAAAAGAAGAAAATAACCGCTGGAAAGCCCGCGTTATTTTTGATTTATAAATCAGGTGTTTAACGGAGACACTCAACACTTTATAAAAACAGAGACAGGAGATGTTATGAATGAAGGGAAATACAAAATACAAAAAATAGACGATTACCGCTGGCGTATTCCACGGGAAGGAAAGATGCGCGTGGATGGAATTGTGTATGCCGACGAAGAGATGATGAAGGAAATACAAAAAGACGAAAGCCTTCAGCAGGTAATAAACGTTGCATATCTTCCGGGAATTGTGGGTCATTCGCTTGGGATGCCCGATATTCACTGGGGATACGGCTTTCCCATCGGCGGCGTGGCGGCATTTGACCTTGACGAAGGCGTAGTTTCTCCCGGCGGGGTAGGCTACGATATCAATTGCGGCGTCCGGTTGCTGCGCACAGGATTACAGCGCCATGCAATTTCCGGCAAACTGGAAACCCTGGTAAACACCTTGTTTAGTAATATTCCTTCGGGAGTAGGGTCGCACCGTAAAGATTTGAAACTTACCCTTCCTGAAGAAAAAAGAGTATTGATAAACGGGGCACAATGGGCAGTATCACAGGGTTACGGAACAAAAGAAGAACTGGAGCACATTGAAGAACGCGGGTGCATTGCGGGGGCAGATCCCGAACTCATTTCAGACCGCGCGCTGGAAAGAGGACGCGCACAACTGGGAACCCTTGGGTCAGGAAATCACTTTGTTGAGGTTGGCTATGTGTCCGAAGTCTACGATGAAAAAATCGCACGGGTGCTTGGCCTTGAAAAGAACGGTGTAACGATTGTTGTTCATACCGGGTCGAGAGGGTTGGGGTATCAGGTATGCGACGATTTTATACGCGTCATGATAAATGCCGCAAAAAAATATAATATCGATTTGCCGGACAGACAGCTCTGCTGTGCGCCTATCAATTCTCCGCAAGGGCAGGAGTATCTTGCGGCGATGGCCTGTGCAGCGAATTACGCCTTCGCGAACAGGCAGATGATCACCCACTGGGTAAAAGAATCCTTCGAAGGGGCTTTACAAGTCAGCCCGAGTGAGTCTCAGATATCCATTGTATACGATGTCTGCCACAACATCGCAAAAATCGAAGATCACATTGTAGAAGGTAAGAAAAAGCCATTATGTGTGCACCGCAAAGGCGCCACACGTGCGTTTCCCCCCCAACATCCGCAAACACCGGAGGCGTACAAAGAAGTCGGCCAGCCCGTACTGATACCGGGCGACATGGGACGTTGTTCCTATGTGCTTGTCGGCACTGAAAAGGCGTACACCAGCACATTCGGAAGCACCTGTCATGGAGCAGGAAGGGTTTTAAGCAGAGTGAAGGCAAAGAAAGCCGCAGGCGGACGAAACATTGCCCGTGAATTAAAAGACCAGGGAATCCTTGTCCGCGCCGATAGCCAGGCCACACTGAACGAAGAACTCTCCGAAGCATACAAGGACGTAACCGAAGTGGTGGACGTCGTTGAATACGCCGGCATCAGCAAAAAAATAGCACAACTGAAGCCGTTGTGTGTTATTAAGGGGTAATTATTTGTAGCAATCTGGTTTTTTTGAAAAATTTTAATAATAGTGATATTGCCACGCGATGTAGGGGCGAAGCATTTGCCATAAAGTGGTATAAATTTGTTCATATCCCAGGCTGGCAAATGCTTCGCCCCTACTTTTAAAAAACCAAATTATTGTGATGATTTACATTGTAGAAGGTAGGCTTTTGGATACTTCAGAAAATACCGATAAATATGCAGCGGACAGATTTCAGATGGTGCAATACCAACTGATACACCGGGGTATTCATGACAAGCGCGTCTTGAAGGCAATGTCAGAAATACCCAGACACAGATTCGTTCCCGACATGTATCAACACGCGGCTTACGAAGACTCTCCGCTGCCCATTGGTGAAGGGCAAACTATTTCCCAGCCATACATGGTGGCGATAATGACCCAATGCCTTGAACTGAAAGGTGATGAGAAGGTGCTGGAAATCGGGACGGGTTCAGGATATCAGGCGGCAATTCTCTCTGTTCTGGCGGCACATGTCTATTCAATTGAGCGGCATGAACCGCTTGCGACAAAGGCAAAATATCTGTTAAAAGATTTGGGATATGGCAATGTGGAGGTAATTGTAGGAGACGGAAGTGTCGGATTGCCTGATCATTCACCCTTCCAGGGAATTATTGTCACCGCCTGCTCTCCAAAAATACCGCAGAATTTAATAGATCAGCTTGCCATTGGCGGACGTCTGGTGATACCTGTCGGAAATCCTTTCGGACAAACGCTGTTTCAGGTAGTCAAAACCGAAACCGGAACGGACACGAAAGGCATTTTGGAATGTGTCTTTGTGCCGTTAATTGGCAAGGAAGGGTGGAGGGAAGAAGGATAAATGTGGGAGCATTCCCAAATTTTTGCAAAATTCCAAAAGAGACCATGTCTCGTTCCAAAGCTCCGGCTTTGGAACGTAATTGCTTGAGAAGCTTCGCTTCTCATAACAGGAAGCATGAGCTTCCTTCATAATTGTGTTCCCAAGCAGGAACTTGGGAACAAGAATGAATTTATGCTTCGACTCCGCGCAGCATGCTTTTTCATAGATGTCATAGATGACATTCACGGTCACCCTGAGCCCTTCGCTTATGTCATGCTGAGCGGAGTCGAAGCATCTTTTACCGCTCAGGATAAACTCCGTCGAAGGGTTGAATTTCTTCGTGAGATGAGGAACTTTTCATATTCGGCAGAATTGTTTTATTTACAAAAAATCGGGAATGCTCCCGTAAAGCAGGTAAAGATCGCGAAGATTTTTTTTTCGGCAATTCTTCGGCATTGAGATTTGCAAAATCATAAAGACTGTTTTGCATCATGATTCTTTCCGGAAAAACCAATTTCGATTCAATCGGTTTCGTAACATACTCTGCTTTTTAACAGGAGGGGGATAGGTATCTTTTCAATGGTGAGTATCGGGGATTCACATCGGGTTGTGTTCTGTTTCGTTGTATGAGATATAAATCAAAATCCCCTCTCACGAGGGGATTTTGATTTAGGCAACGATTATTATTTGCAAAACAGTTAAGTTTGAATAAGAGCATTCCTATTCATTGATCTTTTTGATGCGATTTTTTGTATAGGCATCCTGCAGCGCTATGTAAGGATCAATGGCAGGTTTTGTGATATTCTCATACGTTTCTTCCGCTTCTAAAGAACCGGTGTTTGTGACATCATATGCTTTGATTCCGAATCCTTCTAATGGCGCAAGGAAGAAATAGGTAACCCATGTTACCGGATTAAGGGCGGTATCTCCGGCAAGTCCAAAAGTGTCTCGTACGTTAGAAGGACCAAAAAAGGGCAATACTATGTAGGTGCCGGGTTCCATATCGGCCTTGGCAAGGGTTTGTCCCACGTCTTCATCATATTCCTTTAAATTAAATTCGGATTTTGCCGCATCGAAAAAACCTGCAACCCCGATGGTGCTGTTGATGGTGAATCGTAACAATTCGGTTCCGGCACCTTTTCCTTTTCCCTGGAACAGACAATTGAAAAAACGTCCCGGCATTTGTAAATTCGTGTAAAAATTTCTCACACTCTTTCTGGCCGGTTCAGGCATTACGAAACTGTAGCCTTTGTATATTGGCTTGAAGAAGTAATAATAAAACTTATCGTTAAATGCAAACATGGCGCGATTAAAGGATTCGATGGAATCTTTTATCTGAATTTGATCTTCCTCTCCCCCCAGTTCTTCTTCTGAAGCGAGTTCTTCCTCGGCAGCAACGTCTCCCCCTGTTTCCTCCGGTATTTCTTCAATTTCAGCGGGTTTTGTTTCTAATGTTATTTCTTCCGGTTTGGTTATGTTTTCGGCTTGAGATGGTTCTTTCTCTGGAGGGGTATCTTTTTTTTCTTCCACAAAGACAACTTCCATTTCAACATCAGCAGATTCCCCATTTTTGTTTTCATCATTTTTGCTGGTCAAATCACTTGCGGCACTGATCTCTTCAGCGTTTTCGGCTTTGGTCGTTTGTTCTTCCGATGCCGTTGTCGTTTTTAACCCAAAAGGCATTGTGCTGAACTGGAGAGTTAAGAGGGAAATAAATGATAACAATAAAACGGGTTTTTTCACTTGTATGCTCCTGAAATTAAAGGTTGATAAAAAAGTTATGTCGTCTATTTGCGAATGCCGGGGATTATCCTTCAGCAACCTTTTCCTTTAACATTTTTACGAGTTCTGTATAGGAAGATTTTACCAGGATGCTGCTGAATTGGCTGCGATAATTATTCACCAGACTTACCCCTTCAATGATTACGTCATATATTTTCCAATTTCCATCGTTGCTCTTCATGCGAAAATCTACAGCGGCTTCTTTGCCGGTATTTAAAACAAAATTCGTGTGCACTGCCGAGTACTTCCCTTTTTCTTTTTCCCTGATTAAAACAACTTTTTTGGCCGTATAAGAGCCGGTTTCTCCCAGATAAGTGTTTTTCAGGATGCCGGTAAATAATCCTGTAAACTCTTCTCTTTCTTCCGGAGTCAGTTTTTGCCATTGCTGACCGAGAGCTCTTTGGGACATTTCATCAAAATTAAAGATGGGCGTGAGCTCTCCCCACAGTCTTTCCTTACGTTCCTCTTTTTTGTCGTCTCCTTTAAGTGTTTCATCTTCCAGGATTGCTATCCCTTTTTCGACATATTTCATAACCAGATTTCCTGTCTCCCCTGCCCATAGAGAAGAAACAGGCGTTATGAGTAATGCGAAAACGAGCAGTTTCAAAGCAATTCTTATATTTTTCATGTAATTATTCCTCTACTTTTCTACTTTTCCAAAAACAAAATTCCCAATAAGCTTTTCTAAATCAAGCGGGGGTTCTGTCTCAATCAGAAAACCTCCGGGTTCTATTAGCTGGTCGGAGCCTCCCGGTGTAATTTCAACATATTTTTCGCCCAAAAGGCCTTTTGTGCGGATAGAAGCAATAGCGTCTTCCTGCAATGCGATGTCTTTTCTGATTTCCAGGGTGACCACTGCTTCGTAATCTTCAAGAGCTATATCATCGACCTTGCCCACTTCCACACCGGCTATTTCCACGATGGTATCTTTTTTGAGACCTTTTACCGAACTAAAGACGGCTTTCACCTGGTAGTAATTATCACTTAAAAAATTGAGTCTGCCAAGCTTCACCGAAATATAGCCCATGCAAAGTATACCACAGAATATAAAGATACCAACGGCAATTTCAACATCAAATTTTCTCATACATTTTCACCTTTGTTAACAGGGAGCAAACTAAATTATTTTATAGAAATAGGGCCTTCCAGTTCCGCATGGATAAACTGATGCACTATGGGATTACCTGAATCCTGTATTTCCTGCGGAGTTCCTTCCGCGATAATTCTTCCGTCATATAACATAGCAATACGGTCTGCGACACTGAATACTTCAGGAATTTCATGTGTTACCATAATTGCCGTAAAGTTTAAACTTTTTTGCAACGACCGTATTAAGTTGTGAATTGCTTTGGCAATCAAAGGGTCAAGTCCTGTTGTAGGTTCATCGAATAAAATTATTTCAGGATGCATTACCAGGCATCGCGCAAGCGCAACGCGTTTTTTCATGCCGCCGCTAATTTCTGCCGGGTATTTATTTTCTGCGCCGGAAAGACCAACATTTGCAAGTTCCTTGAATACCGTTTCTCTTATTTCCAGCGCCTTCATCCGTGTTTTTTCCCTAAGAGGAAATGCCACATTTTCAAATACGGTATATGAGTCAAAAAGCGCTCCGCCCTGAAAAACGATGCCAAAGCGTTCCTTTAAACGTTTTAATGCCCTTCCTCTTAATTTGCTGATATCCTGGTTGTCTATCAGTATTTTCCCCTTATCGGGTTTTGTCAGGCCAATTATGTGTTTTAAAAGTACGGATTTTCCCTTCCCGCTGCCTCCAATCAATGCCAGGATTTGGCCGTCTTCAATTTTTAAGTTAACACCGCGCAATACTTTGTGTTCATTAAAACTTTTATGTAAATCGACGACCTCAATCATGTATTCATCTCTATGCAACCAGCAAAGATGTCATAAAGTAATCCCATATAAGTATTACAACGGAAGAAATTACCACAGATTGGGTTGTGGCTTTACTTACCCCTTCTGCTCCATAACCCGTATAAAACCCTTTGTAACAAGAAATCCACGTTATTAAAACACCAAAACTCAGTGATTTATAAAATCCTTCGAAAATATCCTTGGCTTCGACAAAATCGTTAATTCCTCCAAAATAGGTGCCGCTGGAGACGCCCATAAGCACGACGCCGATTAAATATCCTCCGTAAACCCCAAGAACGACAAAGATCGCATTGAGGAGGGGGAGTGATATTACCCCGGCAAGTATGTTTGGTATAATAAGATACTTATAGGGATTTAAAGCCATGGCGTCAAGGGCATCCACTTGTTCGGATATTCTCATAATCCCGATTTCCGCTGTTATTGCAGAACCTGCGCGACCAGTAACCATCAAAGCGCAAATAACCGGCCCCAGTTCTTTAATCAATGATAAGGCAACCGCCGGCCCGAGCCTTGCTTCAGCGCCAAATTTAATCAATACATGATACATCTGTAAGGCCAGCACCATTCCGGTGAATGAGCCGGTCAAGACAATTACCAGAATTGTCTTAACCCCAATGAAGTTAATTTGTTTGATAACCCTTCTGACCAAATAGGGGGGGAATAACATCCAAAACAAAGCATTGGCAAAGAAACACCCCATTCTCCCCAATTCCCTGATGAATTTATGGAGAGATTTTCCTAATAGTTTAAACGGGAAAAAAACAGGATTCATGAATAGTAAAAAGTATAATTTTTGTAATAAGTATTATTGCAAAATTCGCAATATTTTAGAGCGAAGAATGAAAGAGTTTCAAATAAGTAATATTTACATGAAACAGATAATTTAACATAAAATTTTTTATTTATCAAGATTTAACAACGTAATGGTATGTAAGTTTTAGCTATTTCTAATGTATGTCTTGTTTTGAAAGGATTGATTTCATTTCAGTGTCGGCTTCCATATTTTTTATATGATAATAATCCATTATACCCATATTCCCTTCACGAAATGCCTGGACGATGGCTTTCGGCACTTCTGCTTCTGCCGTAAGTATTTTCACTTTGCTTTCTTCCGCAAGCGCTTTTACTTCCTGTTGGCGTGCAATGGCAGCTTTTTTTCGTTTTTCCGATTCCGCGAGGGCTATTTGTGTATCTGTCCTGATTTGTGCAGATTGTAATTTTGCCCCGATATTTTCACCGACGGTAATATCAATTATGTTAACTGAAAGCATGGTAAAGGCAGTATCGGCATCGGGTTTTTTTTCCGTAACATATTGAGAGATAATATCCGGCCTCTCCAAAACTTTTTTATAACAGTCCGATGATCCTATGGCAGTAATAATGCTTTCTCCCACCCTTGCAACTATAGTTTCTTCTGTGGCGCTGCCAACCAGTTTCCCGATATTTGTGCGCAACGTAATGCGTGCCTTTACTTTTATCTGAATGCCGTCTTTTGTTGTTGCATCGAGCGTTGAAGACCCCTTTGCCGGATCTGGACAGGCAAATTCCCTGGGATAAATGCTGGTTTTCACTATGTCGAAAACATTTCTTCCCGCAAGGTCTATGGCACAAGCATTATCGAAGCTAAGCTCCATATTTGCCTTGCTCGCGGCGATAATTGCCCGCACAACCTGATCAACGTTTCCTCCGGCAAGATGATGGGCTTCCAGGGATGATGGCGCAATATCTATTCCCACTTTTTTTGCCATAATACGGTATTTTACTATTGATTTTACATCAATTCGTTTAATGGCCATGCCGATTATTTGAGAAAGAGATATTGTGGCGCCGGAAGAAAGGGCGGTTATATAAAGCCTGCCGTAACTTAAAAAAATGAATAAGATTGTGCAAATAAACAAAAAAAGCACTACGTAGAATGATAATGAAATTGCTGCCGGCAACAAAAGGAAGGGCATATATTGCATAGTTTTTCCTCTATGTGAAATTTTTGGACAGATAACCCGGTTTTATTTTTAATTCAGTGTTTAGGAATTTCAATTCGTGGGTGGGCATTGCCCACCGCCTCACGTTGCTTGTAGTAGAGACGCATAGCAATGCGTCTCTACATTTTATATTTAATTTCTATAGTTGTACTACAAAAAAGATAAAATGCAAGAGCAGTCTTTTATCCATTTTCATCGAGCTTTTTTTTCAGTTCTGCAAGTTTGCCGAGGGCTTCTTCCGGCGTTATTTTCTCCGGAGAAAGTTTTTTTATTTCATCGATTACCAAATCTTCCTTTGAGGCGAATAGTTTTCGCTGAATGGGCTTTTTTACGTGGTCGGTTTTTAAAGGGGCGAATTTCGGCTTGCCGTTTATATCTAATGTTGCGGCTTCCAGATTGTTCAAAATAGTGCGGGCACGCTGAATAATTTGCCTGGGTATTCCTGCAAGGCGGGCAACATGAATTCCGTAGCTCTTGTCTGTCCCTCCGGATACAATTTTCCGCAGGAAGATTATTTCTTCTCCCCATTCTTTTACTGCGATGTTAAAATTTTTGATGCCGGGGAAGAGTAACGATAATTCCGTTAATTCATGATAATGAGTGGCAAATAACGTTCGTGCCCGGATGTTCTGGTAGATGTATTCCGTAATTGCCCAGGCAATGCTGATTCCGTCAAAGGTACTCGTTCCTCTTCCCACTTCATCTAAAATGATCAGACTGCGTTCGGTCGCATTATTCAGAATGTTTGCGGTTTCATTCATTTCCACCATAAAAGTGCTTTGTCCTTTGGAGAGTTCATCAGAGGCTCCTACACGGGCAAAAACTCTGTCTGCGGCGCCGATTATCGCGTTTTTTGCAGGGATAAAGCTGCCCATTTGCGCCATGATAACGAGAAGCGCAGTTTGGCGGATATACGTGCTTTTCCCTGCCATGTTAGGGCCCGTTATGACCATAGTTTTGTCGTGAATACCGTCCAAATGTATATCATTGGGCACAAACCGGTCTCTTTCAAGTTCCATAGCAAGGACGGGATGGCATCCGTCGGTTATTTCCAATTCAAGGCCGTCAGTAATTTCCGGCAATGTATATCTGTTTTCAACTGCGATTTTTGCCAATGTTGTCAGGATATCAGTTTGCGCAATTGCTTCTGAAATGCCCTGGAGTTGTTTCGTAAAAGAGCCTGTCTTTTCCCGTAGCTGAATAAAAAGATCGTATTCCATATCTTTTGCCCGTTCATCCGCGGTGAGCACTTTTGTTTCATAATCTTTGAGTTCCGGCGTGATATAACGTTCGGCGTTTTTCAGGGTTTGTTTTCTGATATAGGCGGGAGGGATATTGTCTTTGTGTGTGTTGGTAATTTCAATATAATATCCAAAAACCTTATTATATCCGACTTTCAGGGAATTAATATTTGTTCTGGCAATTTCTTCTGCCTGAAAATTCGCAATCCATTGTTTTCCATTTTTGCTAATATAGCGCAGTTCGTCAAGCGCTGCGTCGTATCCTTCTCTAATAATGCCGCCGTCTTTGACGGAATGCGGAGGATCCGGCACGATCGCCATGCCGATCAGTGTTCTTAATTCATCAAGGGGGTCGATTTGTTTTTCCAGATCGGCAATAATAGTACTGATGAAGAAAGCCAGTTTTTCTTTGAGATCCGGCAATTTTGAGAGAGATTGCAGCAGCGATATAAGGTCCCGCGCATTGGCGCGGCCGCAGCTTACCTTTGCGGCAATTCTTTCAACATCGTAAATATCCTGCAAAATAGCTATGATCTCCCTGCGCAATTCTGACTTTTCCGTCAATTCCTTTACGCCCAGTTGCCGGTATTTGATTTCATGGGAATTTTTTAATGGGCTTACGATCCAGTCTTTGAGCAATCTTGCTCCCATAGGTGTTTTTGTCTGATCAAGTACTCCAAGAAGCGATCCCTCACGGTTTTTGTTCCGGATGGTTTGTGTTAGTTCCAGGCTTTGTTGTGTCGCCCTGTCCATAACTACCCGGTTGTTTGTTTCATACTTTTGTATTTTGGTAATATGTTTAAGCGATGTCTTTTGTGTTTCTTTTAAGTAGTGGAGTATTGCGCCTGCTGCCCCCAAAGCATATCCTGCATCCTGACATCCGAATCCTTCCAGGGAATTTGTGCCAAAGTGCTCCAGCAAGCTTTGATAGCCTGAGCTTTCTGAGAATTCCCAGTCGGGGCGCGGGGTGATCATAACGTTGCGCTCGGTTCTTATTTTTTGTGTGAAAGCGGCATTGTTTTTCGTAATATCATCAGGAAGCAATATTTCGGATGGGTTTAGCCGTGCAAATTCGTCAAAAAGTCTTTCTTTCTGAATATTTTCAATCTCGAATCTCCCGGTGGATAAATCTATCCAGGACAAACCGATCATTTCCTTATTCTTCAGCACGGCCAGCAGATAATTATTGTTTTTGTCTTCAAGGAGCGCATCTTCTGTTACCGTTCCCGGTGTAATGATTCTGATAACACCGCGGTCGACAATTCCTTTTGCCTCACTGGGGTCCTGCAGTTGTTCACAGATTGCGACTTTGTGGCCTGCCTTGATGAGTTTTCTGGTATACGATTCTGCGGCGTGATGGGGTATGCCGGCCATCGGGACGGCATTTTGTCCTTTGGAACGGGAAGTGAGGGTAATCCCTAATATCTTTGAGGCAATTTTCGCGTCTTCAAAAAATAATTCATAAAAATCGCCCATGCGGAAAAAAAGCAACGCATCTTTGTGTTCCTTTTTAATCTCATTATATTGGCGTATCATAGGGGTTTCTGTGATCATTCGTTATACCTCTTTGGCTTTTCTCTCGCTATGTTTTCTGTTTGCATTATAGTGTTTGCACTCCGGCATGGCAAATTTGCTTTTAAGGGAAACTATTGCGTTGCCGGGATTATTCCTGAAAAAATACAGATGGGAATCGCAGGAACAGTCTGATGATCCAAAACCTTTTACGGGGAGGATTGCGCCTTCTAAAGCTCCAACTTTACGACCCATCATGCATTCAAGACTTTTCCCCCCGGCATAAGAACAAATTGTCGTGATTTTTCCATAATGCAGCAGATAATCAATATGCCAGCGGTTATTTTTTGTTTTGCTTAGATGTCGTTCAATTCGATGGTTCAGGTTGTTTTGCGCGCTTCCGATATAAACATAAAAACCCGTTGGAAAATGATATGTTCCCAATTTGCCGATTGGTATCTTTTGCTCCTGAAAAAGTCTGATTATGAGGCAATAAATTCCCTTATTTAAAGAAAAATCCATATCGCAATGCAGGGGTTGAAAATCTTCAACCCCTACGTTTCCCCTATACTTTGTGAGTAATTTTAACCCTGACAGGGTTCTGAAACCCTGTCAGGGTTAAACCGGTAAGCAAGATTTACCGTATGTTGTCACAGTTTTTCAAAAAACTAAAGTGATACTATCTTTCAGCAATTGCGAGGCATCCATCGTTTATGTTTAAGGAATTTCAATCTTTGTAAAGGTAGGAATTGCCCACCGTTTCACGTCGCTTGTAGAGACGCATAGCAATGCGTCTCTACGTTTGGCGGGTGATGCCCACCCTTACCCTGGTAAAAGTTGCCGAAGGCTTAATGTAATGATAGTATAAAAAAATATATTGTAAATGGGAAGTTACAATTTCTGTACATTTGGTTAATGAAAATAGCCCAGAATGAGATTTTTGAGAACTCCGTATTGAAATCGTTTGATCAATTCTTCTAAAGTTTTTTCGGCTTTTTCATTGGGAACCTGGCATGTTCCGGCGTTTGCGTGTCCACCTCCGCCGTACAAAGACATTATTCTTCCGATGTTTACTTTGAACGACCGGTCAATAATGGATTTACCCGCTACAAAGATAGTGTTGGCATGAGAGGCATCCGACAGAATCTGGAGTGATATGTTACATTCCGGATATAATGCATATGCAATAAATCTGTTTCCCGGATATATGACATCTTCATGGCGGAAGTCAATTACCGCTAAATTATAGTATAAGGAAGCGCATCGTAGAATCTGTTCTTTGCATTGTTCGACTACGGAGAAATAGGAATCGATCCTTTCTTCTATTTCCGGCAAACTGAGTATTTCCAATATGGTGTGGTCTTTGCAGTAATCAACTAATTTGAGCATTAACTGATAATGTGGAGATCGGAATTCCCCGAATTTTTCAAGACCGGTTCTCTGGTCGATTATGTAATTCAAAAGATCCCAGCCCGAAGGATAGAGAATCTCATATGTAGTGAAATTGGCAGTATATCCTTTGTCCACAGCGGTTAATAACTCATCACTGATTTTCGGAAACGTTTTCTTCCCCCCGAAATAATTATATACCACCTTCGTGGTGGAGGGCACATGGGTATCAATAATAAAATTGTCCTTTTTCCCTTTTGCATTTTTTATGCTGCCGGGATAGTTGTCAAATACCAAGTGGGCTTCTTCTCTATAGGGCAAGCCCGTCATGATATCGTGGTCGGTGATCTTAATATTCCCTCTTTCGATTTCTTTTGGATGGGTGAAAAGTATGCTTTCTATTATATCTAATGATTTAAGAAGAATCGCGCATCCCAAACCGTCAAAATCGCCTTTAGTGATTAATCGATATTTTTTCATATTTTTTCATGGGAAAAAGTTTTACACTGCTGCACAAAGCGATGATGTGCTTCCATGTGTTTTTTAGTTTTTGATAATCGTTAATGCTAAACGAAATATCGTTAATAAGAGAAGTTGTATATTCTTTGGCTTGTATTTTTTTTCCAATAGATGTGCAGTATTGATTTTCTATAGTCAAGAGAACGTTTCCGTAGCGTAAAATATTATTTATTGTAGTGTCAAAATTCATTCCATTATAGAGAGATTCAAAGGAAATGGTTCGCGCCCAGGATTCCAGATATGCGAGGATGGAATGCTTGTTGCTTTTAAATTGAAAATGCTCATGAATGACAGATTTCCGGCTTTTCACTACCTGGTGGCCTTTTTCAATAACTCTTCGTGCGACAAAAGTATCGTCGATGCCGGGCGCTTGTTTTGTTGTTGGACAAACGATATCCCCGTAAATAGCGCCGATGAGAAAATTTCCGCCGCGTATATTTTTCACGGTTTCAAAATGATGTTCAGAGCTTTCGACCGGGGAATTTTCCCTTGTTGCTTCCCGGCTTGTTAAATAGTGTAATGAGCTTTCACCGTGGTGCCCCAACGCTTCCAGAAATTTTATTTGATCAGTCCGGTTTTCGATAAAGGTGAAATTTATGCCACGCACTCCCGTGTACGGGCCGCTTACTATTGATATTTTCTGTGAATCTTTTTCTCTGCCAAGTATTTCAAAGTGGGCTTTAAATATAGCGCCGTTCGGTCTGGTATCATCATCAAAAAAGAATATTGATTCCGCCCCCAGACTCTTTGCGATAAGAAAGCACTTGTTTCTTGATGCTCCGTATCCTGACGAGTTTTTTAGTATCTCAATTGATTCTCTGTCGATTCCTTTTTTTGCCAGTTCGCAAAAGAAAATCGTTTGCTCCTGTTTCCCAAAATGATAAAGCGTAACCTTCCCTTCGAAACGACCTTTTATTTCTTCAAGGTAAAACCTGTTTGCTTCATAAATATGACTTTCGGAATTATCGACAACGCAAATGGGCATGACAAAGTCCTCAATCAGCATTTGTTGTATATAACATTCAACACTTTTTGATTGAGAAATATTATGTATGGTAGGTATAATGACCACGCACTTATCTTTTTTGGAACTCATTTTGTTACAAGTATATAAGAGAAAAAATGAATGAAATTGTTGTTCTCTGAAAACTTCATCTGTTACCATATTTAATCATATTTAACAATAATATTTTTATTATTTGGAGACAATTTAATTTTTCGAAAGGGTATGGTAAGGCATAATTACTCCTGTAATCATTCATCTGGAGGAAAATAATGAAAAAACTCTCTATTCTGGTCGTAGTTATTGTTCTATGTCCCGGCATATTCCTGATTGACGGCAAATCTTTCGCAAAAAATAAAGAACAACCCTACGAACTTTCTGTTAATATCCTGCAGGATGCCGATAATATTGCCGAAGTTTCCCTTGATATTATGGTGATGAATGACAGTTATTCAGCCCCCACTACTGCAAAACAGATTAAGCTGAAATCGTCATCAGGGAAAAAAATCTTTAAGAACGTTTCATTGACACCAAAAACAGACGGTTCGGGAAGTTTTGTTGTGCTGCAATATGACAACAAAAAAAACGCAAAATCAATTAATGTCTCAGTGAAAATCGAAGAAAACGAAGAAGGTATAAAACTGAACGTAAAAAGCAAAGTGCGTTTATTGCCGGATGTGACGGTAGAAGATATTGGGGTGCGTTGCTCTATTGCTGAGAACCAGGAAACCAAGATCACTGCAAAAATTATTGAATTGAATGGCGATACGGAAGCATCGGCGGATATTTCCCTCTTTGTTGAAGACACAGTTGTCGGCAGTTCTACGGTTACAGTAAAGCCAGGAGAAATAACGGATGTTGTTTTTAATACTTCCTTTGATACAACCGGAGCGTATGATGTAACTGTCCGAGTTGACAACGTTCAGCCGGAAGACTATGACCAGACAAATAACTCCTCATCTTCCACTGCCTTGGTTTCTAAAACACCTGATGAGGCACTGGCGTTGAGTGAAAATTTAAACTATGTATTCGATATCGACTCATTGCCTGTTATCACAATTACCATTAGTACCGACGAGTGGAATAATCAATTGCTCTATTACGATTCAAATCCAATGCATGAAGAGTACTCAACGGCAGATTTTACATTTGAGAAAAACAGTGAGATTGAAAATATAGAAGGCATTGGTTTTCGGATTAGAGGAAATATGTACAGCCGGAAACGTCTTGAAGGGGAAGAAGGATATCTTCACGACCCAGAGTCGCCTCAATGGCGAAAGGCACATTTGAAGATAGATTTTACTGAATATAACAAAGATGTCCGTTTTCGAGGTCTCCGGGGATTGAATTTAAAGTACTTTAAGGATGATGATGCCTATGTGCGGGAAGTTTACTGCTATGATTTGTTTAAAAAATTCGGAGTATGGACTGCTCCGTTTTCAAGCTATGTCAGGGTGTACATAAAGATAAAAGAGGATGATACGCCTGCGTATTACGGAGTATATTGTATGGTAGAAAATATTGATAAAGAATTTCTCCAGGAAAGATTTGGCAAAGATAATGACGAGGGATATTTATGGAAATGCTTATATCCCGCCGACTTAACCTATATTAACCTAGATACTTACAGAATAGGGGTAGAAGATGTTTCATTAAATGAAGAGGAAAGCTACCGGCCTGCTTACGACCTTAAAACCAACAAATCCGATTTGGATACAGCAAAGGAACAGTTGATCCGGTTTATTGAAGACCTGAACGAAAAGGGAAGTGATGAATTTGCTGATTGGATTCAATCGACAATGGATGTTGATCTGTTTATTAAAACACTTGCTGTCCATGTGCTTTTGGGTTCGTGGGATGATTACTGGATAAATATCAACAATTACTATTTGTATTTTGATGAATGCGGGATGGTTTATCTTATTCCCTATGATTATGACCTTACCCTGGGAATTTCCGATCTTCTTGTAAATACGGGGACACAAGATGTTATGAAGTGGGGTGCGATGAACAACAGTAAACCTTTCGTGTATAAAATGCTCTCTGTTCAGCAGTTTCGGGATATATATAAATCATATCTCAGAGAGCTTATTGACGAAAATAATGATTACTTCGATTACGAACATAGTATTGCGAGAATCAATACGTGGCATGCGTTGATAGAAAATTACATTGAAAATGATACCGGCAGAATGATGGAAATAAAAGACCAGCCGCCTGATTGGTCAAATGCGACTTTTTATCGATTGCTAAGTGGAGATGACAGTGGTGCCGAGCCTGAGGCAAACTGGTTCAAAACCAGAAGTACCTTTGCCCTGGAACACATTGCAGCAGATGAAGGCTGGACGTCGGGAGTAGCGCAAATAACTGCGGAACTTTATTTGATGGGTTCTATGAATGATTGGGAGTCGGAGGCTGAATATAGATTCACGAATAATGAGGGTCTCTATACGCTGGAGATTTCCTTGTCAGAGAACGAATATACATTTCGTATTTCCGATGATTTACAGAATGAGCTTACAAATTTTGGCGCTCCGGATTATGCAAAGAATCTAAATACAGGGGAAAAAATGTATCTTTACAGTGAGTATTCAGATCCTATCCTTGCCGATATTGAATGGACTCTTGGCAAGGCGGGCAAGTACCGTTTTGAATTTGACGCGACAGATAGTGAAAATCCAACGTTACTGGTTACCCGTATTAAATAATGATGTTCTGGGCGTACATGCGGGTTATTCACAGGTAATGAAAATCCGGTATGCGATAAAAAAAAGTTCGAAGGGCTGAAATTATTATAGAATCTTCAGACTGATTCAGGTTATAAACCCGCCGGGGCACATGGATAATGAATATATTTAATATATATAGAATAACGTATGTTTTTTGGGTATTTATTTTGCCATTTTCTATTTGCATAAACCATACATATTGTTATTCCGAGACGAAAGCCCGCAATGATGAAAACAGTACTGATGCCAATGTCCGATTGACAGTTGATATTTCACGCGACCGAAAACAGATCAGCGATTATATATACGGCGTTAACGCTGCCAACTGGTGTCAGGGGTATTATTTTGATTTATGTGCGCCGAAACTGAAAGAGGCAAATGTTTCAGTTGTCAGACTTGGTGCAACAAACATGGAACGGTACAATTACACCAATAACCGCATGTACAATGCAATATCCCGTGAAAATCAATACACGCCGATGAGTTGGGAGAGTTTTGTTGCTTGGTGTCATGATGAGATAAATGCCGAACCATTCCTTATGGTACCGGTTTTTGGCTATGTGGCAGGTAATGGAAATACTATCGGTGACGAGGATTTTTACCGCATACAAACTACCGATGACGTCAAATCGTGGGTATCTCAGGCAGGCGAGGAGGTAAAATTCTGGGAAATCGGAAATGAACCGTGGATTGCATGGAAACGATATGACTATCCAGGACTTTATGAAGACAGCGCCCACGGGGATTTGGTGCTCAATTCCGACACTGCCTTTGATAAGTATTTTCCGCGTTTACTTTCCATTGCAGATGCAATAAAAGTGGCAAACCCCAAAGCCTCAGCCTTTGGCCCCACTTCTGCCAATTGGTGGCTATACTGGAATAATGACTATTCTCCCTATTGCCCCGTTACCGAAATTAACGGGCCATCGCTGCCTGACGATGCCGGGTGGCAGACAATGATGGACGAAGAAAATGAATGGAATAATTATGTATTCCCTGACAGGGGTGATGATCCGGAACTTTCAGGATGGGAAACGGATGAAAACCGTGTTTTGTGTCAGTATCTTATTCGTGCGGAAAAACATGAGGCAGATTCAGGAACGAGGGTGCTTGATTTTTTGAACGTCCACAGGTACATCAGGGCTTTAACGGAATATGATGCAGTTCAGGAGACAAGGGGTATGTGGGAGGAAGGTTTTTATTCTCAGGACGCCGAAGTAGTAACTTCTTTTGCTATTGAACCAAAGATACTGAAGCGGTTTCAGGATATGATTGCCAATTATTATCCCGGTACGGAGATATCCTTTTCCGAGTATGATTATTTCTACTGGAGCGGGTATCCGGAAAATCCTCAAATTGCGGCTATTGGCCAAATGGACTACCTTGGGTCTTTTGCCAGAATGGGGGTGAAACTTGCCTGCAACTGGTATATAGGAGAACCGAATCAGGCCGGAAGCAGTTATGGCAGGGAAGCCGATTCGGCAGGACAGGCGATGTTTAATGAAAAAGGCGAACCCAATCCGAAATACTGGGCTTTCTTTCTCATGAGCAACTATTTCAGAGGAGAATCTGTTTATTCCGAATCAAGTGATTGGGATGCGTTTACTGTCCATGCATGTGTGCAATCCGATAATGATATCGTTGTAGTTGCTGCATATAAAGGGGAATATGACGAGTCGGGCAATTTCGCGGAAGATCAATTGGCAAAGACTGCTCAAGTACAAATAAGCGGTTTTGGCAATGCGCTTTACGTAAAACAAATACTTCGTTTCGGGATGAATGACCCTTCCATTGTAGAAATGGAAACAACAGGAGTTGATATCAGCAACGGCACATTGACATATGAATTCCAGCCGTTGGCGATATATGCCTTCATCCTTTTTGAAAAAAATGAACAAATACAGCCAGATACATACCTTCATGTAAATCCGGCAAAATTGAATTTTGGACATTATGAAACCGGTTTCTTCACAAGCGAAGAAGAAACAGAATATACAATGCCAGTTTATATAACAAACGCACGGCAGGGAAGCACAACATGGTCTGTTTCAGAAACCGCCTCGTGGTTGAATATTGAAGGTGAAATAACCGGAGAAGCAATTATCACCGATACGGTATATATAACTGCCGACCGTTCAGGTTTATCCAATGGGGTGTATGAAACCACAATAGAGGTGAATACATCAGAAGGCATAGTTGAAATACCGGCAACTATGGAAGTAGTTTCCCGGGAATCAGATGGAGTAAAAAGGATTTGTGATTTTGAAACGGGTTCGTTGGCGCATGCATGGAATGTGTCTGAGCCTTATTCAGTGGGCTGGTGGGATGCTCACGGCAGTCCTGAAGACAGGAATAGCCCTTATGTTTACCGGTTTTCTCTGGATTATGAAGAAAAGCCCTCTATGGGAGGCATTGCCTCTATGAAGATAGAGTTTGACCGTTCACATGGGGATACCGAGGATGGCACATTGTATGTGCCTTTTGGTACGTATGGACATAAGACCGTAATTTCTGATGATGATGGGCAATCTTCTGTGACATACGATGCAACTGCAAACTGGGAGGGATATAAGAATCTACAGTTCGATATTAAAACAGACACTACAGATAATTCCATGACAAAGTTTTTGGTGGTGATTACCGATGAACACGGCAATAAGGGAAAACCGGATGTAGGAATAAAAAAATACAACACACTTCCAGAATTAGAAGACGGGCAATGGCAGACATTTACAATACCCCTTGATGGAAAATTTTATGATTGGAAGTATCCCGGAGGTCAGGACGGATCAACAACGCAACTCGATTTTGGCAACATATCAATGATTGAGTTTATTCCATGGAATGGCAGTGCAGACGCTTCCGGCGTTATGTATCTTGATAATATTCTCTTAACCTCAAAAGGAGAGAACAAAGGAAAATTGTATGGTACTGTAGTGAACAAAAAGACAGAGGAGCCGATTGAGTCTGTAAATATAACATTAAAGAAAATTTCAGAAGATACTAAGTTGAAAACTTTCTCTGATAAAGACGGTTCCTTTTCATTTGAGAATCTGGAAAATGGGAGATACAAAATAAAAGCAAAAAAAAGAGGATACAAAAAAGTTACTACTAAAATAGAGATACAAGACGAGACGGAAATTACGATTGAAATGAAGAAGACAAATTAATTGTGGATTAATGTGGGCATCGCCCACCTGCTTCAAAATTATCTGGACGTAAGAATAAAATATTGATGGAGAAATTAGTTGCAGGAAAACTTATTTTTTAAAAAAAGCAATGAGGATGCCGATGATGGTTACGACCTGACCGGCCCAGAAAATGAACATCCATTTGATGAGGTCTGCCTTGACGTTGGCGATATCTGTTTTTAATTCAGCCTTTACCGTGTTAATTTCGTCTTTTAATTCCGACTTTGCTTGTTCAACCTTTTTCTCAAAACGTTCTTCTGCTACCTTGAGCGTGTGTGCCTCGCTTCAGTCTTCGACTTTGTCAAGAACGCCTGCAAGAGCCTCGGTGCCTTCTTCGGTAAGCTTTTCACGGAGAATTTTAGGAATGGTTATGATAGTCATGTGAAAAAAATGTCATATTTACAAAAAAACCGTCAATAAAATTGTTGTATCTATGCAGCGAAATTTGCCATATTCCCCCTTATTAAATGGGGTTAGGGGGTTATCTTACATCTTACTGTTTTATCACAACCCCCTGCCTGTGCGATGCATGCAGACAGGCTGAATCCCCCTTTTGTAGAGACAGGTTTCAAACCTGTCTCTACTTGGTCGATAATTATTTCGCTGAATAGATATATTATATAAATCTCAATTTTTCTATGGTGTTTGTGCCATAGAAAGAATTTTCTGTTATGGTGTCAGTGCCATAGTTTTTTATTTCCTTCATAGTGTAGGAAAAAATAAATTTCCTATGCTATTTGTATGTAAGGAGATAGAATACATAATTAAATTTAAGGAATTGTCTTAAAACTTGGAATGTTTTTCGCTATGTTGTAAATGTAAAGATTTAATATGCATACCTACTATATTTAAGCCGCAAAGTTTAAACCATAACCATGATTTCCATTGGCAACCTGAGAAAAATACATATCGGAATGTTTGAGAGCGAAAAAGTTGTCTTTTATCTTATGAGCTTTTTTGCGTGTGCGTGTGCATTCTGTTTTATTTTTATGGCGGGATGTTATTTGAATATCCACTACCAGCTTTGGATATTCTGGGGGCTTGTTGGTTTTATTATCATTGCATCGAAAATCGAAGTATTTAAACGCCCTCCCTTACGAATCCTGTTTATTCTGATCATAGTGTTTATTACACTGAGATACCTTCTTTGGCGTACTTTCCAGAGTTTAATATATACAGGACCTATAGATTATGTAGCGACCATATTGCTTTATCTTGCAGAGGCATACGCAGTTACTATTCATTTTTTCGGTTTATTTGTCAATGTATGGCCTCTCAACCACAAGATAGCGCCGTTGCCTGCCGACCCCCGATTCTATCCCACAGTAGATATTTTTATTCCCACATATAGCGAGCCTGAGGATGTTATCAGAACCACAGCCCTCTCGTGCACGCAGATTGATTACCCGAAGGACAAATTTACCGTTTATATACTGGATGACGGCGGCACTGTCGCAAAAAGGAATCATCCTGAAAAGGGAATGGATGCATGGAACAGGTACTATTCCTTAAAAAGGATGGCGAAGGAACTGGGAGTCCGTTATATTACCCGGCAGCAAAATATCCATGCCAAGGCGGGGAATCTGAATCATGCCTTGCAGCATACCAACGCGGAACTGGTCCTTGTGCTGGATTGCGACCATGTGCCGACAAGAGATATTCTGCGGAACACTGTGGGATGGTTTTTAAGAGATGAGAAGCTTTTTCTTGTGCAGACGCCCCATTTTTTTATTAATCCTGACCCTTTTGAAAAAAATCTTGCAATATTCGGCGACGCTCCAAGCGAGAATGAAATGTTTTATCACAGCATTCATCATGGCCTTGATTTCTGGAATGCCACATATTTTTGCGGTTCTGCCGCTGTTTTGCGAAGAAAATATCTAATGGAAGTGGGGGGCATTGCCGGTGAAACCATAACGGAAGATGCGGAAACAACCGTTGCTTTACATAGCAAGGGCTATAACAGTGTGTATGTCGACAGGCCGATGGTATGCGGATTATCGCCGGAAAGTTTTGACGATATGCTTTTGCAGAGAAGCCGCTGGGCGCAGGGGATGATACAGATTTTTATTCTGAAGAACCCGTTATTTGCGAAAGGGATGAAGTTGTATCAGCGTCTTTGCTATATGAGCGCTTCCCTGTTCTGGTTTTTCGGTTTTTCCCGGTTTATTTTTTATATCGTTCCCGCGGCCTTTTTATTGTTTGGGCTGAAGGTTTATCATGCATCGTTTACAGAGACAATGGCATATGCATTACCCCATGTTGTGGGGTGTATTATCGTAACGGAATTTCTCCATGGCAAATTCAGATGGCCGTTTTTTTCCGAAATATATGAAAGCGTGTTGTCCATATTCCTTCTTCCTGTGATATATTCCGTTATCAGGAATCCCCGGAAACCGACCTTTAAGGTTACCCCAAAAGGGACGAGTTTGGATGAAACGGTACTTACCAGGCAGGCAATACCCTTTCTTCTTATGGTAATTACCATTGTCGCGTGTGTTCCTATGGCGGTTATAAAGTGGATTCAGTATCCATTATTCAGGGATATTATTCTTATTACGTTATCGTGGACGATATTTAATCTCTTTATTGCTATGGCATCTCTGGGGGCATTTGTAGAGAGGAGACAGGTACGCCGTCACCATCGTATGTGGGCAAGGGGCAAGGTCAATGTATATTTTCCGCGTATGAGGTCGACTGTGCAGGGGGAAATAATGGATATTTCCTATTCCGGAATGGGCGTGCAGTTAAAAACGCCGTTTCAGATAAAACCGGAAGAACATATTGTATTGAACGTCAGGGATATATATGGGGAAAAGTACGAATTTGAAGCAAGGGTATTCAGACAGATAAAAAAGAAAGACGAAGTTTTTTGCGGATGTGATTTTGCTGCAAAGGAAAAAGCAATAAAATTGCGATTGATAAAATATGTGTATGGCGATAGCCAGAGGTGGGAAGATTTTTTACAGAAGCGGTTTAAGCGCGCAAGCCCATGGGTTATTTTTTACTTTATAATACGGATGGGGACAAAGGGAAGCAAAGATTGTGTTTTGCTTTCGTCAAAGTTATTCTATCGAATGATGAAAAAGTCTCTTTTTGCAATGTATACTGGATTACAATCCATGTGGCCGAGAACAATGAAAGGTGAAGGATTGCGCGCAAAATGAAGCGATTGAGGATCATTTCCTTTGAAAATGTGATGTGCGGCAACATTTTGGCTTTTTGAAAAATACACGGGATAGTATTATTCCTCTAAGGGTGGATTAAGCGGTAGCGAATCCACCCCTTACTACCGGGGAGGAACCAGAGGGTGCGGTTTGCGTGTTTTGTATCTATTCAGCGAAATTTACCAAACTATCTGGGGCGCAGAGCGCAACTCGTTCCCAAACTCCAGTTTGGGAACGCAATTGCACGGGAAACTTTGTTTCCCGTGAGGGTTTGACTTAACAAGTTATTTAAATTGCAAACTATTTGAATCAGGTAATTTTATTTCCTATCTGTCAATATACCGGCGAGAAACCGGAGTTTCTCGAACACGTGCATTTCCAAGTCGGAACTTGGGAACGAGCCAAACGCGAGTTTGTTTGTTTCTAATTTAAAAAAGGGGGGGGCTTCATAGGCATAACTAATGAGAAATTTCAATCTTTGTAGGGGCTGAAGACTTTGTCGTGAGCTCAGTCGAACGATTTTCAACCACTACGTTGAAATGTTTTATCCCAAAAAGTTGCCGGATGCCTGATTTTAAATTGAAAAAATCATTATTTTGTATAGCAGTCATCTTTTGTTTAGCAAGCATGGCGCATGCGGCAGTGTTGGAGGTGCCTTTATATAAACTTACTCCCGCGAAAACCATCGATTTAAAATGTATCAGCGCCGAATACACAATTCCGCTCAGTGTGCCGGAGCGATGGGAAATTGAAAAAACGGTCATGCGTTTTAAGTATGTGAACTCTTCTTCTCTGCTGGAAAACAAATCTACCCTTGTCGTGAAAGCAAACGGGTATCCGATTGCGCAAATCAAGCTGAGTCCCGTTGTTCCTGAGGGGGAGGTAAAAGTGGCTATTCCTGCAATTTTGCTTGATCCGGGGTATAACAATATCAGTTTTGCCGTTTCGCAGCATTATACCGATGAGTGTGAAGACCCGTGTGCTCCCGACCTCTGGACGACAATTAAAGTTGACGAATCATTTTTACGCGTGGAATACAGCTTAAAACCGGTTCCTTTACAATTATCGGCGATTCCCGAGTATATATTTGATCCGAAAATATTTCCTCATGGAAAGGTTAATTTTATTGTGGACGGCCTTACTTCCGAGGAACTGGTCAATTATGCGGGTATCGTCGCATCCGGGATTGCGCTAAGATTCGATTACCGGCAGGTATTTTTCACACTGAGTAAAGATATCAAACCCAATGTGGATAATATCCTGTTGGGAAAAAAGGAATTTACAGACGATTTTTTGAGAAAAAATGGCATAGAGTTGAATGAAAATTCCGGCCCCCTTTTAAAAATAACGCATCTTCCATTGGAAAAAACCGTACGTGATCCCTATCATGCCTTAATAACTATTTCAGGAGAGGATATTGACCAGGTGAAATTGGCAGCCGAAACATTTGCCATAATGTCTTTTCCTTTTCCTGACAGTGACGAAATGAAGCCGGTCAAATTCGAACTTCCTGATGTTTCACAATACAGCGGCAGGCTTATGCTGGTTCCCGATAAAAAATATACCTTTAAAACCCTTAACCTTGAGACATATACTTTTAAAGGAATAACCCCCAATCCTGCGGAAATCACCTTTCGGCTGCCCCCCGATTTTTTGGTGAAACAAAATCAGTATGCAAATATTTCATTGCACTTTGCGTATGGCGCCGGGATGAGGAATTTTTCGGTGGTAAATGTATTGCTGAACGGAAAACATATAAGGGCGGTTCGCCTTGACAGTGAGTATGGGAATATTGTGGAAGGGTATAATGTCTCAATCCCCACCCATTTATTCCGGGCAGGAACCAATGTTATTACCTTTGCGCCGGTCTTAACGCCTACGATGGGCAGCAATTGCGAACCTATACCGATAGACAATCTTTTCTTTACCCTGTTTGATAATTCCACGTTTATTTTTCCTCCTATGCCCCATCTGGTGGAATTGCCGAAACTGGAGTTGTTTTTTTTAAATGGTTTTCCTTTTACCCGCTGGCCTGATGGGCACGAATCGCTCATCTTTATAGCCCAGCCAACCTCCAGTGCAATTGCATCCGCCTTTAACATCATGGGGTCAATTACTCAAAAAAACGGATTTCCCCTTTTGGAAATGAAGATTGGCTTTCGCAAGCCTGATGAATGGGATGGTGAAATTATTATTTTGGGCAGTATCGAAAGCATTCCGGACGATTTAAAAGAACTGGCTCCTTTGAAACTTACAAAAAAGACGTCCGTTCCTTATCCTGTGGTGAAAAGCTGGAGGGAGAAAAAACCATTGCTTTCAGCGGGCAAATAAGCGATTTTGGAAAAGGGAAAGGCGCTGTCATGCAATTTAAATCTCCGTATAAAGTAGGACGGTCAATATTGATGATCACCGCGTTATCTCCGAAGGAGTTAAATACTTTCAGCAAGATGCTTTTAGAACCTGCGGTGGAAGGCGCGTGCAAGGGCGATCTGGCATTAGTTGATCTTACCTCCGCTCCTGATTACAAAGTATTTGCCTTTGATATAGGGAAAAAGTATTTTAGCGGCAAGGGTGGAAAGATATCCAGAATGAAGGCCTATTTATACTCCATCACCAAGTATTATGTTTACGTTTTAATTTTTGTCCTTCTGTTTTTGGGAATAACTATTTTCTATCTGCTAAATCGCTTTAGAAAGAGGAGGTTGAAAAGTGCATAAGATATTGGGTGGTGTTGCGGTCTGTTTGCTGCTGGCGATGGGTATGTGCAAAATAGTGCATGGGAATCAACCTTCTGTATGGGAAGAGTTTAAGTTGAACTTTGTCAATAAGGATGGCAGGGTGATTGATTGTTACAACGGATACGTCAGTCATTCGGAAGGACAAGGGTACGGAATGTTATTGGCGGTGAAATATAATGATAAAGCCGCCTTTGACAAACTTTGGCAGTGGACGCAAGATAATATTGCGGTAAGAAATGATGATCTGTTTGCATGGAAATGGGGAGAGCGAACAAGCGGCGTTTGGGGGGTGGTCGATTATAATAATGCAACGGATGGGGATATTTTAATCGCATCGGCTCTGCTTAAGGCTGATGAACAATGGCCAAACAATAATTATAAGAATACGGCGTTAAGGATAATTAAAAGTGTGCGGGAAAATCTTGCGATAGAGTGGAACGGATGTCAACTCCTTTTGCCCGGTCATCACGGATTTATCAGGGAGAATCGTTTTATAGTAAATCCTTCTTATATTATTTTTTCAGCATATCGCGCATTTGCGAAGATTGACGACGAAGCTTTCTGGCAAAAGGTTTACAAAGACAGCATGTTGCTCGTTGCGAAGTCGTGTTTTGGGACGCTTAAAATGCCTGCAGATTGGGTGATGCTGGATGGGAAAGACGTATCAATTTGTTATGAAAGAAAACCCTATTTTGGTTACGAAGCAATCCGTGTATTTCTCTATCTTTCATGGGAAGAAAATCCTCAATTTCCCGAGGGACTGGAGAAGATGCTGGACATATATAACAAACTTGGTTTTATCCCCCTCTGGGTAGATCTCGCAAACGATAGCATTTCGTTACAAAATTCTCCTCCTGGTTTTTATGCCGTATTTGCAAGGGCAGCAGAAAGAATCGGAGAAAAAATGTTAAGTAAAAAATTGTTTAAAGAAGCAGGCGAGAGGCTGATGTATGATAAAAAAGATTATTATTCCTTTTGCTTATACCTTCTGGCAGAAGAATGAATGTGTTTTCACATTTATGATTATTGAAGGAAATTTTCTTGATAAATTTAATTAAGTAGACAAAAGTAGGGTGGATTAAGCGACAGCGAATCCACCTTTCCTGTGCATATTATTGGTGGATTCGGCGTAAAAAACAACGCCTTAATCCACCCTACCTTTAATTGATAAGCAACGGTTAATCAAGAAGGTATGGGTATTAGACACAGCAATCATGGAGAAAGTAAGCTTGGCAGTAAAAAATATACTGGATGTGTAAGTATTGTGGAAAATTTTCTTGATAAATTTAATTAAGTAGTGTAAAAGACGCAGGTTAGAGTTGTTTTTTGGGGGGAGAATAGCATTTATTTGCTGTTATGGAGGGGAATAACCAATAAATCCCAAATCCCAGTATCCAAATAACAAATAAATTCCAGTGAATAAAAACCAAAACTTCAAACAATACGATCTTGAGAAAGGGCGTTTCAATTTGCAAAGAATGTTGCTCTTTACATAAAACAATTATCCAAAAATGTTTCAAACATAGAATATGGAAAGCAAGTTATTAGAGCTTCCGGGTCGGTTGGCGCCAATTATATTGAAGCGAATGAAGCATTAAGTAAGAAAGATTTTATTATGAGGATAAAGATAAGCCGGAAAGAAGCAAAAGAATCTGCTTACTGGCTGAGATTAATTATAGAAACAAATGAAGAAGAATCTAAAAATAGAGGAATGGTACTCCACAAAGAAGCTATTGAGTTAAAGAAAATATTTTCTTCTATTCTTGTAAAGTCGCAATAGCAAAGTTTGGATTTTGGGAATTTGTGATTTATTTGGTATTTGGAGATTGTAATTTGTAAATTTGCCTGAACAATTAATAACATGAAAGTAGTCTATAGCTTTATAACGGTATTGTTTATCTTTTTGCTGATAATCGGTGACACGGTATATTCAGCCGGCAGTTCCGGTGCATTACGTTTGTATACCATTCAAGTCGCACATATCACTGACCCGGAAGAAGCAAAGAGACGCGCGGAGCAGATATCGCACCTCATATTTCTTCCCGTTCGCATAAAAAAAACCATTCAGGATTATTTTGTTATTCTTGCAGGAGAAGCGGAAAGATATTCAGACCTCTCGGAGTATGAAGACATTCTCAGGAAGAAGGGGTATATTCAGGCATCTATAGTGAATGATTCATACGGCGCGATTCCTGCTGTTATGGAAATAGTCCCAGCGCAAACCGACGCAAGGTTGGCGACAGTAAAAAAGAAACCGGCGAAGGCAAAAGGCTTCACCTCTTTCTATATGATACAGGTCGCCCATATAACAAGCAGGGTAGAAGCCAAAAAACGCGCGAAACACCTTTTTCATATTACCCGTCTCCGCACGCGGATAAAAGAAAAGGATCAATATTATATTCTTCTTGCAGGCGGGGCAGAGAGGAGGTCTGATTTGCTGGATGATATGAGAATTATCCGGAAGAACGGATATCCTCAGGCAGTGATTATCAATAATCATCGTTTAGAGCCGCCGGAAACCTTAGAGGTTTTTTCTTCTATAGAGGTAGCGAAGGAAAAGCAGTCGAACCTGTTGTCGCTTGTCCGGAAAACTCATTACGGAGCGGATGATTACACTATGCTTGAGACCGATGTGATGCCTCATTTGATGGAAAGAACGGAAACTACTGAGGAAGCCGGAAACGGTGAGAAAAATGATGATATCTCGCAGGCATGGACCTATTATCGGGAAAAACAATTTGATAATGCTCTTGAATTATGCGACAGGGTTTTATTTTTCGACCCTTTCGATATGGATGTCCTCTATTTGAAGTTGAATATTCTTGTGCAAACCCGGCAATTTATGGAAGCGAGGATGATTTTGGCCAATGTGTCCGGAGAAAGAAATTCATTGAAGCTGTTGCAGCTTCGCGCAGATCTCGAGTGTTGGCTGGAAAATTATGATGGCGCTATTGTTTTGTATCAGGATTTAATCAGAAAATGGCCGGAAAACGGTGATATCTGGTTCGGGTACCTGAAAGCCCTTTCATCGGCACAGGAGTGGTCATTGCTGTCAAAAGCGATAAAAGAAGGCATTGACAAGATAGAAATGTCCGACGAAAGGCTGGATTTCATGGTTGAGATGTATTTGTCTCTGGAAGAGACGGAAAAAGCGCTTTGTATATGGAAGGGAATGGACACTGCTTCAAATCATTGGGGCAGAATTCTTTTTGCCATAGTGAACAAATTGACTGCCGGTAAGAAACCGGAAATAGCGGTTCAGGTTCTGGAGCAGGCATTGTCAATGGACGAAACGAATGCCCAAGTTGCCGGTGCATTATCCCTTAAATACGCTTCGATGGATATGCCGGAGAAAGGGATGGAGGTCTTGCGTCAATTCAAAAAAGCGCCGGAAACGGGAAACACGATGAATGTCGCAAAAGCGCAATTATTTTCTCTTATAAATAATTATGAAATAGCATTGTCTCTGCTACAGACAGTCGAACACGGTGATGACAACAATTACAAGGCACAACTTATTGAACTGGAATGCTATTATGGTTTGGAGGATTATGAAACGCTTATTGCAAAATCATCTTCATTATTACAGAAATGCGGTGAGGATACGTCTTTCCCGAAATCAAGGGTTTTGGCATTGCGTATACTGGCGCTGATAAAAGCGGGGTTGCAGGCAGAGGCGGAAAGAGAGATTGGATTATTGTTTGCAACGGAGGAGAATAAATACACAGCCGCAATGCTTTCCGTTTTACTTTATGCGTATGACGGCATTGAATTATTATCGGCGATGGAAAATTCCGATTACGGTTCCGCAGTCTTTTCCTTGTCATTATTCGCTTCCAGCGGACAACTGGAAGAACATTACAAGTCTATTCAGGTTCTCGGAAAAGCCCTGAAGGAGCCTTCAGATACGCCACACCCTCAGTTTTTTGAGGAGGAATTAGCGTCCGACAGGTCAAAGGTGATTGCCCTCCGCATGCTCCATGCATGGAAGATTGCGGATGAATTATCCGGACATACTAATGAAGACATAAAGGCGCAATTGGCAATGGCTGAATACCGAGCGGGGAATTTTCAGAGAGCGTTGGAGTTGTATGAGCAATTATATAGTATACGGAAAGAGGCTGCATATAAGCTTGGAATGATGGAATGCTTTCTGGCAATGAACAATAAGAAGAAAGCATTGGAAGTGTGTGATGAAATACAGCTATCAGGTTTGCCCCGGCAGGAAGTATCCCGCTATCTGGAAAATATGGTGAAATTGGAAATTGAAAGAGAAGCATTTTATACAATAATCTCCGGATTGCCGGAAGATTTGACAGGAAATACACGTATAACAGCGGCAATTGTAATAGCAAATATTCAATACGGCGATTACTTTCTGGCAAATAAGACGCTAACGGAATATCTCTTAAATAAGCAGTCATCCATTTCCCTCTTTCAATTAATTATGGATATGATAGGAGATTTTGACAAAGGGATGAAGGGGAAGTACTACCAATTTGTGAAAAATTGGTTGAATTTCGCAGTGGATTTATATCCGGAGAATATGAGTTTACCGTATCAATATGCACAATTGCTGGCTATGCACGGTGAGGATGAATTGGCACAGAAGCAATTTTTAGCAATGTGGGAATCAAATTTCAATGATACACGGGTGATGCGATGGATGGGAAGATTAAATAGCCGGGCACAACAATTTGAGACTTCGTTGAAATGGTATGACTTGTATGTGAAAATCAGACCATCGGACATTATTGTCCGCCGGGAAAGAGACCACGTTCACCATTGGGTAGTATGTAAGAAACAATCTGATATGATATATGCAATCGTCAGTCAGTGTATGCCGGGAGATTACAACAGATATTGGGAGTGGCAGGCAAAGAGGAGTGATTTAAACGCAAAACAGCAGTCAGTATTTCTGCAGGATACATTTGCCACGCATTATCAGAAAAGACGCCATCCCCTTGCTCAGTTGAAACAGATTGCTTTTTATGATGGTTCCGGCAGTGGACGGAAAACTATCAATCAGGAGTTGTCTGAAGATAATCCTGGTGATGGCGGATATTCCTTTGATCAAAATGCGGGAAAATGGAAACGAAATCAATCGTTTCATTTCATGACTTTGAATGAAAGTTTTGAAGAGAAACTGAAGAATTATGGAGAAGAAAGGATATTACAGTATCCGGGAGATGATGGGAAAGGGGAGAAATTTGAGATTATTGGAAATAGCCGGATGAATGATACTTTTAATTTATTATTGCGGTGCGATAAAGAAGGAATACTCAATGGGTTTTATGCGGCGCCTTCGTATGAGTTAAAAAATATTTCAACAAAACGAGGGAGAACTTTCCTGGGGAGTATGTTGTGTGAAGGATGAGATGATTATTGTAAATATTTATAATTCCTCAATCGCAGTATCCGTAGCATCCGTAGGTTGGGTTGAGTGAGGCGAAACCCAACTGAGTATTTTCCACAAACAAGCCGTACATTTTTGTTATTCACTCCTTGCCGCTTTTCTTCTCTGCTCATAACTTAACCACAAAGTTTTTCCTTGGCAGGATTTGGGGAATATTTTCTAAAAACATTAAATGAGAGAGGGTATGAGAAAATATTATTTGCGAATGTTGGCCGTGGTTTGCAGCTTTTTTCCGGTGTTGATGTTCCTTCATTCCCCCGCCACTATACGAATAAATTGGGCAGAGGATTATCTTCGTCATGAAAGTGTTTTTAATGAAGGTTATTACATAAATTATGAACGGGTTGAGGGATTGAATAATTACCTTCTGGCGGAAAATACTTCTCAGGATTTGGTCGCTATGTTGGGAATGTTCGGCGGTAATGCGATAGCAAAACAGGTGAAAATGTTCACTATTGAAGTGGCACGTTTTGCCGATTTGGAGGAAGCGAAGCAACAAACCATGCGGGTTTCTCGAATGGTGCCCTTCCCTGTATGGTTAGAACAGACTGATCATACGTATAGCATCCGTGCCGGCTATTCCGCGAGACAAGATGATTTATTACCGTATATAGGGAAAATTAAAGAAAGTGGCTATCCTGAAGCATCGTTAAGTGTTGTTTCTTTCGGAGAGAGAAAGGTGGTTTTGGAGGTGTCTCCTGCTTTGGAAATAAAGAGGAAAGAGGGAGAACATTTTGTGGAAATTAAAAGAAAAGAACAGGTTGGCACGGGGAGGGTGGATATTTCTGATATAGAAGATCAGTTGATTGAAAGCGAAGAAAAATCTAAGGAATTTTTTCAAACATACGAAGGAGAGTATTATATCGGCAAGGCATGGCGGAGTTATCATGAGGGTAATTTTGAGCAGGCAATAGAGTTTTTTAATTTTGCAGGATCGTTTCCTGAAACCGCGCAGGACGCCAAACTCGGCGTGGCATATTGTTATATTGAACAAGGCAAAAGGAATGAGGCGCTTTCTTTGTTTGACGAATTGGTGGCAGAAAAATTCAAGATAAAAGAGATAGCAAATGTGCTCGTGAAAATACAATGTCTTGATAAAGCCATTGAGTTGTGCAACAAGGTCTTGTTTACCGATCCGTTTAATACGGATTTTCTGATAATGAAAATAAACATTCTTGTGCAAAGAAAGAATTTTGACGCGGTGCGGTTAATTCTGGCAAGTATTCCGAAAGACAAAAATACCCTGGAATTGTCACTGCTTGCGGCTGATATTGAGGCGTGGGCGAAAAACTATGAAAGGGCAATCGAAAAATACCAGAAATTGATTCAACAATTTCCTGAAGAAAGCGATGTATGGCTGGGTTATATAAAGGCGGTGACATGGGCGAAGAACTGGCTGTTGTTATCTGACATTTTGCCGCAAGGGATAGAGAAGGTTAAAATGACGGATGAGAATCGCCCTTTTTTTGTGGAAGCCTATCTTGGACTGGGCGAGATAGAAAATGCCCTGGAAGTGTGGGATGAAATGGACGTTAATGCGAAAGACTGGAGCAAGTCCCTCTTAACAATAGTTGATAAATATATGGCACGGGGAAAACTGGAAGAAGCGACAAATTTATTAAAAAAAGTTTTGGCGACCAAGAAAAAGGACATACACCTTACGGAGCGACTGGCAATAAATTATTTGTATTCAGAGATGCCTGAAAAAGGGTTTGAAGTAATTGGCCAGTTTCAACGTACACCGGAGACGCAGCTCGGTATTGACCTTACCAGAGCGGAACTTTTTGCTTTGCTAAAAAATTATGAAGAATCTTTGTCCCTCCTCCAAACAATTGACGTATCAAAAGAAGAAGGAAACCGTGCTGAAATGGTTGAATTAGAGTGTTATTATGGATTGGAGAAAGATGAACAACTGGTGGAAAAGGCAGCGGCTTATATACAAAAATTGCCCGAAGACGATGTAATTGATAAAGCGAAGATGCTGACCATGTCTATTCTCTCCCGCATGAGAATTGGCCAGTATAAGGAATCGGAGAAAGAAATTGAAATATTGGAAGGTATAGTGCCTGATGCCTACGATCCGGCAATTCTCAGGGTTTTATTGAAAAATGCCGGCAGGCAGTTGACAGAGCATGATGAATCGATCAGGACTTTAGGTGAAAAGTTAGCAGGATATTCAAAAGAGGCGGCAATGGTGCGACCGCAACTTCTCGCAGATGAAATGTTATATGATCAGTCAAAGATTCTGGCAATTCGTATTCTCGACGCATGGAGGATTGCCGATGAATTGGAAAAACATAAAAATACAGAGATAAAATACCAGCGGGCGCGGGCTGAATATAAGGCAGGCAATTATCAGCAATCTTTTGATATATATAAAGAACTCTATGAAGAGGAGAAAATCGATCAGTATAAAATGGGAATGGCGGAGTGCATGCTGGATTATGGTGATAATAACAGAGCAAGCGAGTTGTTTGATGAAATACAAATGCTGAGTTTGCCGCTGAAAGATATTTCCCGCTATTTTGAAAGTATGATCCGGTTGCAGAAGGATGAAGAATTTTTTAATGAGAAATTTTCAGAGATACCTGAAAGCATTACTGCTGCTGTACCGATGAAAACATTAGCTATTATTGCAAACTTAATGTCTGAAGATTTTGCTTCTGCAGATAATAAAATAAAGCACTATATCACAGAAAATCAGGAGGATATTTCCGTTTTTCGTTTAATTATGGCAAGAATGGGATATTTTGAAAAAGGATTAATGGGAAGGTGCTACGAATTTGTAAAAAATTGGTATTGTACAGCAATAGAAAAATTTCCGGAAGATACCGGAATTCGCTATGAATACGCAAAGCATCTTGCTTCTCATAGAGTATATGAACCGGCAATAGAACAGCATTTGGTTTTGTCTGAACTTGCTCCGGATGATTATAGAGTTGTGCGGTGGCTTGCACGTCTTTTTAGCTGGACGAAACAATTTGAAAATGGGTTGTCATGGTATAGCAAATATACAGAATTAAGACCGGGAGACATTGTGGTGCAGCATGAAATCGTGAGGGTATACGGCTGGGCGCTGATGTTTGATGAAGCGAACAAGGCGTATGAAAAACTTTGTGCGGACTTTCCTGATAATTATGAACTCTATTGGGAATGGCAGGCAAAGAGAAATAACTGGTTAAGACGAAAGCGAACGGCGGTTGTATATTATGAAAAATTAGTGGAGAGCCATCCTGAAGATGCTGAACTCGTGTTTGATCTGGGGCAGTTATACTCGCAACTCAATTTCAGTGAAAAATCGGAAGATACCTACAGAAAACTACTTGTTTATGAGCCTGGCCACAATCGCGCAACATTTGCCGCGGATTCCGAAAAATGGCGAAGGATGCAATCTTTGGGGCTGAAACAGACGTATATCCACCAGGAAGGGACGGGAGATAGCTTTGGCAATTTTGAAATAACACGGTTTAGAACGGATGTGAATTATATTCCCGCAAGGTTTTCTGAAGCAACGGATATTTCATTGAGCATGGGGCATACCATATTTAATTTCACGGAATATACCGGATCAATGGCAGAGCATTTTTCGCTTAAGGGAAGTAAAAATTTCCGGAATGGAATTAAAACGTATTTAAATGGTGAATTGTCGACGTATACGGAAAACAATAAAGAAACGGTTCAATTTGAAACGGGCATACATTATCAAATTGCTGAAATGTTTGACACAACGGCATTCATGGGGAGAGAGGATGTTCTGGAGAATTTTATTACGTTAAGTAATCACAGGGCGCGCTACTTTACCGGAGGTCGTTGTATGTGGGAGGTGGACGAACATCTTGAAACATATGCCCAGGCGAAGCAGTACTGGTATAATGACGAAAATGAGGGATTTGAGTATGATGTGTCGGTAGGGTATAAATTTTTTGTGTATCCGAGGATTTTGAAATTATCTGTGGGAATATTTGGGTTTGATGTAGATCAAAATGTCAGTGAGTACTGGTCTCCAAACGCATACAAAAAGTATTCCGCGACCCTTAGCTGGCGCCATTATCTGGGAAAAGAACATTACACCGGCGCACCTGAACTTTTTTATGAACTTGCTATGAAACAGAGTATAGATAGCGACAGCATCGATTTTGCCGAACCTTCACTTGTCCTGGGATGGGATAACAAAAGACGCATGAATGCCGGGTTGGAAGTAAAGCCTATGAGGTCGATTGTGTATGATGAGGAAAGGATACATTTCTTTTTTAACGTGCGGTTTTAAATCATTCTTCGCTATCAAATATAATAGTAACGGGATGTTCTAATAATTTTTTCACACTCTCTTCAGAAATGTCTGCGGAGAGAGAACGTTGTTCCGCTTTTGAAGCGGTTGCTGATATGAACGGATTTGGCACGACCCCACCCAGCATGAGCAGATAGGTAATCATGAGCGGGATTGAAACCATCATTGAGACTTTTACGACAGGAAAGCGTTTTTTTACAACAACTTTTTCTTCTTTTGCGCCGAATTTATCCAGTTCGATTTCTTTCTCATCCCAGAATGCCTTATAAAGTCTGAATTCCCCCTTTTTCCCTTTTAATGTGGTGGATTTTATATAGCGGATATATATTTCTGCCTTATCTGTTAACGCGTTGTATGAATCTTCCGAAAGATAGATTTCTCCGGGATTTGACGCGGATTGGATTCTCGATGCTACATTCACCACATCGCCAAAAATGTCATTTTCTTCCACTACGCCTTGTCCGGTATGCAACCCTATACAGACAAGGAGGAGTGTCTTCGGTTTTTTTTCCACATTGTATTTGTCAAAGCCGATTTGCGCTTCGACTGCGGCGCGAACTGCCTTTTGAGCGTCTTCGAAGTAGGATAGTGTTCCGTCACCCATGGTTTTTACCAATACCCCGTCATGCTTTTTGATAATGGGAAAGAGAATGTCATTATGTTGTTTCATGATAGTTCTGCTTGCGATATCACCTTCCGCATCGGCAATGGCAGTTGAGCCTTTGAGGTCGGTAAACATTACCGTCATGGTTTTGGTGAATTTTTCCTTAAGAAGGCTTTCCAGGTATTCCCTTTGTTCGATGAGTTTTTCTATGTCAGTTGGTTGGGTGGAGAAGTTTTTGTTGATTTCGTTCTTTTGGTGCGTTTCTTCCTTTGCCATTTTCTCCTCATGGTCATATTCCTGTTTTTCGGACGTTTGAAGACTTTCTTTTTGTTCTGAATAGTTTTCTTTTTTTTCGTCTGTTTTTTCAGATGAATTGAAAGAATCATCGGATTTTATATCAGAAATAGACATATCTTAAAACTCCTTGAAATTAAAGAAAGTTCTATTAAGGAAAGGCTTTACTACTATAACTACTACCCTTTTTAAAAGCAATATTAAATAACTTTTTTTGTGGTGAGAAGTGTGTTTTTGTTGTTTTGAAAATCATTTGAATATTGCAACTTGTCTGCTATAATTTCATTTTGAAATGCTCAGCCCTGATTCATTATGCAATTTAACACTTGGAGTTTAATTATTTTATGACTAAACAAAGAAAAAAAGTAGTTTTGGCATATTCCGGCGGACTTGATACCTCTGTGGCAATTAAATGGATACCGGAAAAATATAATATGGATGTTATTACGGTGACGATGGATCTTGGCGCGGTGAAGGATCTTGAAGCAATTCGCCAAAAGGCTTTAAAAATAGGGGCAAAAAAGGCCATTGTTATCGATGCGAAAGAGACGTTTGTTAAGTATTTTGTTATGCCGGCATTGCAGGCAGGCGCGTTATATGAAGGGGTGTATCCTCTTGCAACCGCATTGGGCAGACCCCTTATCGCTAAATTACTGGCAGATGTGGCTGCAGAGGAGAAGTCTGACGCCGTAGCCCATGGCTGTACGGGGAAGGGGAATGATCAGGTTCGTTTGGATGTTTCATTGCAGGTGCTAAACCCGAAATTACAGATTATTGCTCCGTTGCGGGAGTGGAAGATGTCCCGCGAGGAAGAGATTCAATATGCGGAAGCGCATGGTATTCATGTTGAGGCAAAAGTAAGCAGTCCGTACAGCACTGATGAAAATCTTTGGGGAAGGAGCATTGAGTGCGGCATATTGGAAGATCCATGGATGGAACCGCCCGCCGATGTTTTTAAGTGGACGAGAAACGGCAAAGATGCCCCCGATGAACCGGGTTATGTGGAAATTGATTTTAAAAAGGGCATCCCGGTAGCCTTGAATGGCAAAGAAACGGATGGCGTCTCGCTTATTAATACATTAAATGCATTGGGGGGAGAACATGGTGTCGGACGCATTGATCATGTGGAAAACCGGCTGGTGGGAATAAAATCACGTGAAATTTATGAGGCGCCGGCTGCTGTTATACTTCATGCCGCACATAAGGCGCTTGAAGGTATGAATATGACTAAAGATGCTTTGCGGTTTAAGGACATAGTTTCAAGCCATTATGCAGATTTGATTTATAATGGTCTTTGGTTTTCGGCTTTTCATCAGGATCTCGTTGCTTATGTATTGAGTAGTCAGAGAGTGATGAATGGGACGATTCGCGTAAAATTGTCAAAAGGGTCTTGTATGGTTGTCGGGAGAAAATCCCCGCATGCCCTGTACAGTGAGGAACTTGCCACCTATCAGAAAGCAGATGTATTTGATCATTCGGCTTCCCTCGGATTTATTAAGATTTACGGTTTGCCTGCAAAAACACAATCGCAGAAGCAAATGAATGTTTTGAGCGGCAGGGAGGTATTGCATTTGGAATCTATAATGCCGCCTAAGATGGATAGCGTAAATGAATAAGTAAAATAGCAGAAAGGTGAATGTTATGAAAGTATTGTTGCTTTTTCCCCCTTCATGGCATCCATCTCAACCCTATCTTAGTTTGCCTTCCTTAACGGCTTTTCTGAAACAAAACGGCGTCAGCGATATAACGCAAAGAGATTTGAATATTGAGTTATTGGATATTCTTTTGACGCGGAAAACGTGCAGCGAATTTTACAGTAAAATTACTGATAAACTAAGCCGTTTGGAGGGTTATCTCATAAGCAGTCTCAATTATCAGGAAGAAAGAAATGCCTTAATAGAGGCAATGGAATCGTTGCCTTTGTTCATGGAACAGGTAGAACGCGCAAAAAACACTTTGCGGACGGATGCTTTCTATAATCTTGATAATTATATGGAAGCAGTCCATATTGTGAACGAAACCCTTCGGCTCATGACCTCCCTCTTTTATCCCTCCGCAATGACGGCGGTAAGCAATGCCATGCGGTTTTCAGTATATTCTTCAAATGCCATTATGCAGTCAATTCAATCGGAAAGGGAAAATATTTTCCTTTCCCTTTATAAAGAACACGTTCTTTCTTCTATTTTGGAATCGGCGCCCAAATTAGTAGGAATTTCGATTACAAACACTTCGCAGATAATACCCGGCCTTACCCTTGCACGGCTGATAAAAGAACAGAACAGGGAGATACATATCACTATAGGCGGAAGCGTTTTTACAAAACTGATAGAAGAGTTAAGAAGGGTTGATTCAGTATTTTCATTGGTGGACAGTTTTATTGTTTTTGAGGGAGAGCACGCGCTGTTGGAATTATGCGTTCAGGTTGACGGCAAAAAAGAATTAAAAAAAGTTCCGAATCTTGTTTATCGTGAAAATGGCATTACAAAGGTGAATGATAATTTCTTTTCGGAAGATTTAAATATGTTGCCGACTCCGGATTTTAAAGGGTTTCCGTTGGATTTGTATTTTGCTCCTTCTCTTGTTTTGCCCATACAGACGTCCCGGGGTTGCTACTACAGGAAATGTGCTTTTTGCAATCTGCACTTAGACCATAGAAATTTTCGTTTACGGCGCACTGATCTGATAATGGATGATATCCGGAAACTTTCCCGTGAATACAAAACAAAGTTTTTCTTCTTTACGGATGAATCGGTTCCGATTAATAAGTTGCGTGAAATTTCTCGGTGTTTGCTGGAAGGCAGGGATGAAATAAAATGGATGGGAGGCGTGCGTTTCGAGAAAGCCCTCACCGATGGTGACATTTTGGAGAAGATGGTGGAAGCAGGGTGCCGGAAACTGGTATTTGGATTGGAGTCATATAATCAACGTGTGCTTGATGCGATGAAAAAGGGGACAAAGGCTGATGTGGTGAAAAAAGTGCTGGACGAATGTTTGAAACTGGGGATAGCGTTCCATCTGTATGTCATAGTGGGATTTCCTACAGAGACCGAAGATGAAGCGTTGGAAACGCTCAATTTTGTGCTGAATAAAGAGTATATAAATTCTGAGGGTTACTCGTGTTTGCCGTCACTGTTTGGCATGGAAAAGGATTCCCCGATTGTTGGCAATCCTTCCGAATATGGGTTGGCAAGTATCCGGGCGCCAAAAGGCGAGGATCTTGGTTTGGGATACTTATATGAAGTAGGGCAGGGAATGTCACCGGAAAAAGCAGAAGAAATGTATCATTACATGATAGGCAAATTAAGCGAGATATTGTGCCCCTTTCCTTACAATTATTCAATGGCGGACGGGTTGTTGTATCTTGTGCATAGAAATAGAGTTCATAACCCTGTCAGGGTTGGCTTATAATTAATATACAGACAGATTATGTTTTTGTTTAAATCAATAAAAAAAGGTTTCATTTTAATATTGTTAATGTGTTCTTTCATGCCGCTGCTGCTGTTGCTTTTTTTTGCATTTCCAAAGGCTAAAGCGGATCTGGAAAGTGTGTTGGTGCGAAATCTTGAGGGGGTAAAGCAGAAACAAGCCGAACTTGTAAAGATGTGGCTGAATGAAAGGAAACATGAATCGAAAATTATAACAAAAAATATTTCCACTCTGTTTGCAAATGCCATTTCTGCCGATGATTTTTCAGCATTATCAGAATATACGGAGAAAATTAAAAGTGAGTATGGATACAAAACGATATCCATTGCCTTGCCGGAGGGAAATGTAGTTGCTTCGACGGAAGAAACTGCAGAGGGGAGCAATATCATGGAGTACGATTATTACCGCGAGGCATTAAAAGGAAATATATTTACGTCTGATATCAGATATCTTGCCTCTGAGGTGGATATAAGAAATTCTATTAAAAGCTATGTGATATTTTTTGCCGTTCCGCTTCTCAATTCGGATAATTCTTTGATCGGTGCGGTTGTTTTTGGCATTGATACGACGCCTCTTAACGGGATGCTAAAAAGTTTGAAATTGGGTGCAACGGGCGAGACATTCCTGATTAACAGAGAGGGTTATATGGTGACTGAGTCACGCTTTTTAGATGAATTAAAAAATTCCGGGCTGATAAAAAATACTACCATATTTGAGTTAAAAGTATTAAATCCACGCACCGGAATGTATACAAAAGGCGTGGAGAAGTGTTTGAGCGGCAGAGATGGATACGATACAAACGGCTATATCAATTACAATGGCTGTAAAGTATTGGGCGCATGGTGCTGGATTTCGGATATTAATTGCGGATTATTGACGCAGATCAATATTCACGAGGGATTTGAAACGGCGTATAGTTTGAAAAATTTCGTTCTTTCCATGTTAATGGTATTGGCATTTCCGCTCACATTGGCAGCGTTTTATTTTAGCAGGAAAATCACCTTGCCTCTCTATAAAATTACTGAGGTAACGAAACAAATAACCAGCGGTGATTTGGGGCAAAGGGTTATTTATAAAGGAAGAAGCGATGAAATAGGGAAACTCGCAAAAGAGTTTAATGTGATGGCGGCGTCCCTTGAGGAAAAAACGATAAAACTGAGAAATTACACGATTGACCTCGAAAATAAAGTTAAGGAAAGAACCCTTAAGCTTCAGTCCACGACAAATTTTTTAAATAGTATTTTAGCCGGTTCTACGGAATATTCTATTATTGCCCAGGATTTGAGCGGCAATATTCTTGCATTTAATAAAGGCGCGAGTTTGATTTATGGGTACAGACAGGAGGAGATGATTGGGGTTGCTAATATAAGAAAGCTTCATGTCGAAGATGATATTGAGTCCGGAAAGGTGGATTATATCCTTGATAAGGCCCTGAAGACGGGGCGGTTTGAAGGGGAGGTGATGAAACGGAAGAAAAATGGCGAAATCTTTCCTGTCCACAATACGGTTACTTTACGGCGGGATGAGAACGGAAAACCAATAGGTTTTGTGGTAATATCAAAAGATATCACAAAAGTTAAGCTGGTGGCGTTGGAAAAGGATATTATCAATAATATCAACAAAACAATTGCATCGGGTATTGATATAAAAGAGATTTACCAGACCGTTTTCAGAGAATTGAAACGCATGATTGATATCACGTGGTTGAGTGTGGCATATTTCCTGGATGGGTCTGATATCGTCGAAGAAACAAATATTATCGATGGGGTGTTGCTGACAAAAGACTGGCTGGGCATCCGGCAATTGCCGGAAAAACCATTGGCGCAGGATGTTGTTTTTGAAAAAGGTATTCCCGTTTTTGTGTCGGATACACTGAAGGAAGAATACGCGACCGACAAACAACTCTATGAGAAAGAGATACATTCTTATCTATGTTTCCCTTTGAAATCGAAAGGAAAATCTGTTGGAACGCTGACGCTGGGAAGTTATAAGAAAAATGCTTTTAAGGAAATGCATTTTGATTTATTGAATCAGGTGACTTCTCAAATAGCGATTACTATTGAAAATGCCAGATTATTTTTATCTATTAAAGAATCGGAAAAAAAATACAGAGACCTTGTGGAGAATGCGCCTGAAATGATTCATGAGATACATCCCGAGGGAAAATTTGTTGATGTTAATAAAACAGAGTTGAACAAATTGGGGTACTCTCTTGATGAAATGAAACAGATGAATCTTGAAGATATCGTTCCGGTTGAATACAGGGATGAGATAAGGAGGCATGTTAATCTGATAAAAGAAACAGGAAACAGTGAACTGGAAACCGTCTTCCTGTCAAAGTCGGGAAATGAAATTAATGTCGAGATTCACGGAACGGGTATTTATAACCGGAAAACCGGAGAATGTATATTTATCAGAGAATTTGTCAGAGATATTTCCGAGAGGAAAAGGATGGAAGAGCAGGTGCGGCGGTCGGAAAAACTGGCCTCAATGGGCGAATTAGCCGCTGCAATTGCTCATGAGATAAGAAATCCTCTGGGTGCGATCTGTAATTCTGTCGGGATTTTGGACTCGAGGTTGAAACTATCCGGACAAGACAGGGATTTGCTGGAAATGATTGTGGGGGAATCGGAAAGATTAGACAGGATTATAAGTGATTTCTTGTCCTTTGCACATCCCCGGGAACCTTCTTTTGTCCTGCAGGACATTAAAGGCATAATAAAGAATACCATTTTCCTCCTGGGGCAGGATAAGCGGTTTACGGATAAAATCGAAATAAAGGAAATTTACGAAAGTGTATTGCCGAAAGTATATATTGATTCGGATTTAATTCATCAGATATTATGGAATTTATTTATAAATTCTCTGGATGCAATGCCCAATGGTGGCCGAATCAGAGTTGTGGTGCGAAAGACGACATTGTTTTTGAGAAATGCAATAGAGATTATTATATCCGATACCGGTATCGGAATGGCTGAACATGAAATAAATAAGGTGTTTGAGCCTTTTTATACGACAAAGTCGGAAGGCACGGGGTTGGGACTTTCTGTTGTTCAGCGTATTATTGATGAGCATGGCGGAACGATTGATGTGAAGAGTAAATATGGCAGAGGGACAACTTTTTATATAAAATTGCCCGTTGTGAACGAAAAACAAGCAGTTCAAAATAATATTTTTACAGGATAATTTTGTAATCATGGAAAACAATAAAATACTTGTAGTAGAAGATCAGGATGCGATGAGAGAGTCCCTTTTGATTGCATTTAGGGATGAAGGGTATCATGTGGAATGTGTATCGAGCGGAGAAGGGGCTGTTAAAAAATTGTCCGATGGCAACGTATACGATCTGGTGATTACAGATTTAAAGATGAAAAAGGTTAATGGTCTGGAAGTGTTGAAAACGGTCAAGACGCTGAACCCGGCAACGGAAGTTATATTAATTACAGCATATGGCACAATCAGCACGGCGGTTCAGGCGATTCGAGATGGGGCATATGATTATGTCACCAAACCTTTTCGTTACCAGGAAATGTTAAAGGTCGCAAAAAATGCCCTTGAGAAAAAGGAACTGAAAGACAGGCTCAAATATCTGGAAGGAGAAGTTAAGGATAAATATAAATTTGAGGGAATTATCGGAAATTCCGGCGCCATGATGGACGTGCTGAAAATTGCGTCAAATGTGTGCCGTACCGAAAGCACTGTCCTGATAACCGGAGAAAGCGGAACGGGGAAGGAATTGATTGCAAGGGCAATTCATTATAACGGACACCGAAGCGGCCATCCCTTTGTTGTTATTAATTGTGGCGCATTGCCGGAAAATTTACAGGAGAGCGAACTCTTTGGCCACGTAAAAGGGTCTTTTACCGGAGCGGTGAAAGATAAGATCGGGTTGTTTCAGCATGCGCACAAGGGAACTATTTTTTTGGATGAAATCGGAGAGACCTCGGCTTCGACGCAGGTAAAACTTTTACGTTTTCTGCAGGATGGGGAAATTCGTCAGGTAGGAGGAAACAAATCAATACATGTGGATGTGAGAATTATTGCCGCGACGAATGAAAATCTCGAAAGGGCTGTGGATATGGGGAGATTTAGAAAAGACTTGTTTTACCGTATTAACGTTATACGCATTCAGTTGCCCCAATTGAAAGAACGAAAGGAAGACATTCCTTTGCTGGTCGGTTATTTTTTGGATTTATATATAAATAAATTAAAAAAGGAAAAAAAGGGGTTTTCCCGTGAAGCTATGGATGCATTGCTGAATTATGAATGGCCGGGGAATATCAGGGAATTACAGAATATTGTTGAAAGGGCGGTTGCGCTGTCTAAGAACCAGATAATCGGAGTGGAGGAACTTCCGCTTCCTGTTCCTGCCGGAGGATTCGTGATGCATGATAAAAATTCAGTGGCGGAAGAACCGATAAAGTCTTCTATTGTTGAGACCTTGGCTGAACAGGAAAAAAATGCCATAGTTGAGGCAATGAATAAGTACGGTGGTAATCAGACAAAGGTTTCGCAGATTCTTGGAATATCAACAACCACATTGTGGAGAAAGATTAAAAAATACAAAATTAAACCCCAGCATGAAATTTCAGATAATGGAATGAAATGATTTCATAGGGAAATATTTGATCTTTTCGTTATTAAGATTACGGTGTCTTTGCCAGGCGGAAACCCAGGTAGTTATATTTGAACGACGGGGGATAGTAGCGGCGTTTCGCGATGTGCAAGATCCTTGGCGAGTCACACCAACTGCTGCCGCGAAGAATCCGTGAATTGCCGCTGTTTGGCCCCTGCGGATTATTGCGGGGGCTTTTCGCATAATAATCATAGCCATACACATCGGAACACCACTCCCACACATTTCCTGACATGTCATAAATACCCAACCCATTAGGTATTTTCTGCCCTACAGGATGAGTCTGATCCCCTGAATTATGACTATACCACAGGTAATCTGAAATCTTTTCCTCCGTATTTGTCCCCGCCCACTCCTCGTCCCTGCCGCCGCTCTTTGCCGCATATTCCCACTCTGCCTCTGTCGGCAAACGATAATTTTGCTTTGTTTTCCTGTTGAGTTTCCGTAGAAACTTCTGCACATCATGCCAGCTTACCTGCTCTACGGGATAGTTATCACCTTTCCTGAAATGCGAAGGATTGCTTCCCATTACGTTTTTCCACTGGCCTTGTGTGACTTCGTACTTGCTGATATAGAAATCATCCAGACATACCTCATGCACCGGTTTTGCGTCAATCTCGTCATCCCCCATTTTAAAGCACCCTCCCTTTACCAATACGAATTCAAAATCAAGTGAAGAATCCGTGTCGATGTGTGATTGAGGTTTCTCACCCTCATTATCAACTGATTTGGCGCTTTCCTGCCCTGACTTCAATTCTGCAAAGTTTGAAGCAATAACTGTTTGTGCCATTGATATGCCCAATACTATCGGAACTATTATAGAACCTAACATTGCTTTCATTAGTACGTCTCCATGCAGTATTTAATTATATCCCGCGAATTAATAGTTTACTGAGGTTTTTCATAAAAACTACATTGCAACTGATAACAATAAAAATACGAATCTGGTTCCTCTCTCCGCGGTTATTTTTAATTAGGCATTCGGCAACTTTTAAGAGAGTAGGGTGGGCAATGCCCACCCTGCAAAGATTGAAATTCCTAAACATTATTCTTCGGGAAAATACGTAAGTGTCACGGCACACACCATGAATAATGAACAACATATTGGCAGAAAAGCAGAGACATATGACATTTTCATGCCCTGATACGGCATTATCTTGGGGTTCAAAACCCTTACGACTGTTGTATTTGTTTCAATTGCTCCCGTCGGCAGCCCTGCTATGTTCCATTAACTGTTCGATCCTTTTCAGGAGAGAGCTTACGGTATCATTCGGCAATGCCATTGTTGCGCAAACAGATGCCGTTACGCGGACAATTTCATTCCCCACAGAATAACCTGACTGCGCGATAAGGGTGCGAATTTTGTTGGCAATAGAATTCAGATGGTCTTCACTTACGTTCATGGCAATTACCATAAATTCCTTATTCCCCCATCTTCCAACCACATCGACTGCCCGCACACTGTTGGTCAGCGTTTTTGCCACCATCTTCAATACGTTGTTTCCAATGTCGCATCCATAGACGTCGGTTATTTTTTTCAGATCACCCACATCAATAAAAAAAATACCGTAGGACCAGCCGTATCTGTTCATGACGCCGAATACCGAACGCAGGTTCATTTCCAGGCCGAATTTTTTCATTACACCGGTAAGGGGATCAAGCAGGGCGCACTTTTCAAGGTCTTCAATTTTGTGGGTATACTCCACCTTGGATTTATTGTCACGAATCTCTTCAACAGCGCCTACGATTTGCCCATCCGCATTTTTAATCGGAGCCGTGCGCACCACGACCGGCACCCGGTAACCATCCTTATGGCGGACATATACCTCCATGGTATGCATGCCTCCGTTTATGAACGACTTTACTGCCAGGCAATCCCGCTCGCAAGAGTTGACGCCATTGCCATCCACGTACATTAAAACACTGCCCTTGCAGCATCGTCCTACGAGTTCGGAATCCTTATAGCCTGTAAGCGCCTCTGCTCCCTTGTTCCAGTAGGTAATTATTCCATTCTGGTCAACAATACATATTCCCTCAGAAATGCTGTCCAACAAGTATTTGTAAATAGTATCATTGTGCACAACAGTCTCCTTTGTCAACCCATATGCAGTTCAACCACAATACCGTAAATGTGACTAAAAAGTCGTTCTCCAGGTAACTTCTTAAATATTTTTCCCCATGTGGGGCTCTGCCGCTTTATGGCTTCTGGCCTCAGACGTTTTCACAACGGGTTGGGAAATTCTTTGACCTTCCCCTGAGGGAGGTGTATGAATCGTATATGTCGTATAAGGAATTTCCCAATTATAGGTGTTGCACGCTTCCAATGCGATTTTTTGAATGATTCTGGAAAGTTTGTAATAGTCTTTTGCAACCCTTCCTGAAAATTCCGCATAAATTAAGTAGTCAAGGGAAGAATCCCCCACCTCTTTAAACTCCACATTAAGATTCCCGATGTCCTCTCCATAGCCCTCATCGATCAGCCCGGATTTTACCGCCTCTTTCAGTTTAGGGGGAATTTCTTTTATAAATATTGACTGATAGCGGTAATCAATGCCGAAGGTCACCCGGACACTAAAATTTTTGGAGAGGTTGAGGGGGTTTTGGTTCAAAAATTCTGACGTGGGATACGTTTTATAACTGCCCCCGGCAATCACCATCTGCACTATTTCAGGAGTTTGGGCGACTACCCTGCCGAATGTTCCGTCTGCAAGGATAAGCCAGTCGTTTTCTTTGCAGGGAAACCATGGTTCATCCGGATGATACGGACGCGATCTGATGTCTTTAAGGTCCCGTATGGGAATCCTGAGCATCCCACCCTTCAAATCCGGATTAACCAGTTGTGTATAAAGACGCAACGAAACCACCTTCCAGGGGAGGCCGTTGTATATTACCCGCTCATTTTCCTTCACTGTGCCGAGGTTTAATAAAAGGGTTCCCTGTTCATAAAAACGGGGAAGTGTTTGTTTTGCCGTCCAAATAAGCCCTATTATGAAAATAAACGCAATTCCCAGGAGCACCCAATCACCGCAAATATACAGCACAAACAACAACGCACCCATAGCAAGAACAAAGGTAAAAATGTGATACAGAACCTCAGTCAGGCGGACGTAAAACGAACCCGCTACCGTCTTGTGAATTGAACTTCCCCGGTAGATATGCCTGTGAGCGTAACGGAGCAGAAAGAATACGAACAAAAATGAGAATACAGACAGGACAAAGTTTCTTCCCCGGCTTTTAAAAAATACCTCCATGATACTTTTACCCGATTCAAGAAAAGATTTTCTTTCTCTCTGTTTATCAGCCAATTGATATTTTGCCACGGTAAGCCGGCTTGAAATCTGTTTTCCTTTGTTGTTCCAATCATTTTCCAATTCTATCAGTTGGTCTTTGAGATACTCATCCTTGGAGACACCCGCAAGTTTGCGGATATTATCGAGGGCATTTTTTACCCGTGATATCTGCTTTTCATAGTACGATACCTGCGTGCGCAGATTTTCAATTAACCGGGGACGGGAGGTTATATTTTTCAAGTCATTAATGAGAGGACCTATCAGTGTCTGGAGTTCTTCTTTCCAATCAAAACGTTTTTGAGGTTTTTCATAAAATGTCTCCATATCCAACCCAGTGACTATTTCCTCAAAATTTACCCTGAGCGTCTCCAATCGTTCATTGAGTTTATCAATTTCTTTCGCTAGTTCCAGTCTCTCTTCACTGGTTTCCGCTTCCCGGATTTTTATCTTTTTGTCTTCAATTTCTTTCCCTAATTCCTTTATTACCTGAACAACGCCGGTAAGGGCATCTACTGTATTTTCCTCCTGTGTGGCAACAGGTTCTCCGGACACGTGAAGTTCCTGATTTTTCGTTTCGGCGCATAAAAAGGCATGTTTTGAAAAAAGGAAAACCGTGGCAATAACCCAGAAGATGGCCAGATTTGTTCGTGTTTTCATTGTGTTTCCATAGCCTCCGATTGTTTCATACTGAAGACCTGATTTGTTTTGCAAAGAAATGCAGATCGGGCGCTGTATTTTCAACATTTTATATATTTGCGAAAAGCTTGCAGAAAAGAAAGCATTCCAACATAAAAAAAACCTATTGCGTATATCAGCAAAAAAGGGCCGAAAATGAATCTCTTATCGCTCGTGTATTGCATGAACCCTACACAACAATATACACTGAGGAGTATTTCAACAACAAAGGTTGACTTTAATGGCAGCGTGTAATCTTTTGCCATTTTATTTCTTCCCTGTTTTACCACGCCATACTTTGGTGTTCTGAGAAAATCACTCTTTATGCGTAATAAAGCTTCAATAACGGCTTTTGTGTTATTAATAGCAATGCCACAGCCTAAAAACATGAGCACAGGAATAAAAAGACACCTTTTCCACCAATCTTTATATGCTATTTTCTGGGATATAATGTAAAGAAATGAGGGGGCAAGAACTCCCAGGAACATGAGGAAAAAGAAAACCATCATGGGAACGGAGGTTGGGATTGTGACTGATTTCAGGAGCAAAATCAGCGGCAGCGACAATACGGCAAGAATACACATCATCGGATGCACCATGTATTGTGTAAGATGCATTGTGGCTTCAATTTTCTTTATGAGGGTATCGTGTGTATTGAACAAACGAGGCAAAATTTTTATGGCTGTCTGTATCGAACCTTTTGCCCATCGATGTTGCTGGGATTTATAGGCGTTGATATCTACCGGAAGCTCGGAAGGAGCCACCACGTTAATGAGATATTTTGTTTTCCATCCTTTTAGCTGCGCCCTGTATGACAAATCTAAATCTTCCGTCAAAGTATCGGCATGCCATCCGCCGGCATCAAAGATTGCTTCTTTCCGCCACATGCCTGCGGTACCATTAAAGTTCATATAAAGTCCGTTCCACGTCCTTGCGCCTTGTTCAATTACAAAGTGACCATCAATACCGATGCTCTGCGCTTTCGACAAGAGAGAATAATCTCCGTTTACATGCCCCCAGCGTGCCTGGATCAGCGCAACTTTTTCCTTTTCATAAAAGAACGGTATCATTTTATAGAAAAAATCTTTCCCGGGAATAAAATCAGCATCGAAGATTGCCAGAAACTCGCCTTCCGCCACTTCAAGGCCGCTATTTAATGCGCCTGCCTTAAAGCCGCTCCGGTCGTTTCTCCGTATGCACTTTATATTGAAACCCTTTGATTTGTAGGTATTGACGAGACTATCAACTATCGTTTTCGTTTCATCCTGAGAATCATCAAGTATCTGCACCTCATGAAGCACCTGAGGGTAATCAATATTTACAACCGCATGGATTAACCGTTCTATTACATTTCGTTCATTATAGATAGGCAGTTGCGTGGTGACTTTCGGCAGGCTATCCTGTCCGTGTGTTGACCAGAATTTTTCAAGATATTCTGAATTTTGTAATAATTCCTTCTTGTTCTTTCGCAAAAAAAGAAAAACCATGTAATAATTGTTTATTCCGTAAAGAAAAAGCCACATCGTGGCAGGGCCATACAAAACAAGTATTAAGACAAAAAATATTTTCCCCACATGAATATGATGCATATCCGTTAATTCCCATAACTCCGCAATAAGATGAAGAAATTACTGTTTCATGACTTTCAAAAAGACACTAATAATGTAAGTTGTTTTAGGATTAAATGCAATAGTGCACTCTTAATTCATAAATATTGTATTGATATTAAGATAAAAGAAGCAACTACTATTTTTTGTTTGTTGATAAATAAGCCGCTGTTCATTACAAATAACAATTAAAAATTTTTCAGAAAAAGCTTGCAATTTTATTCAGTTCTGCTTTAATACCAGCTAAGTCTAAATGTAGAAACGATTTCTGATTATTTTTACCGACGTTTGCAAATGCCTCCTGCCATAGATCAAACAGCACAAACTATCTTGAATGAATTGCACGGATTTAAGCCGCCGTCGCTGCCTCATAATCTGCTGCATTTGCTGCGTGCCTGTCAGAAAAAAGACACACCATTTCAGGAAATAGCAGAACTTATCCGCAGAGATGCCGCCATCTGTGTAAATGTAATAAGTCTTGCCAATTCGGCTCTATACGGACATCGAAGGGAGATAACCAGCATCGACAAAGCTTTGGTGGTGCTTGGCATAGAAACACTGAAGACAATTGCGATGACAACTGCCGTTCATCAGTTTTTTTCAAATTTTAATGCAGATCGAATCCACATTCTCAAGACATTTTGGCATCGTTCGCTTACCAGCGCAATGCTCGCAAAATCCTTGTCTGCATTGACAGGATACAACTGTCCTGATGAAGCGTACCTGACCGGCCTTTTACATAACATAGGCCAACTCATCTTGATAAGCTGCTATACGGAGAGATATGAGGAGATTATCCGCCGTGTGAAAAATGAAGAAGAGCTTGTTATGAATGAAAAAAAAGACTTGGGCATTACTCACAGTGAAGTGGGCTTTTGGCTCGTAAATGACTGGAATCTGGAGAGTTTTGCTGCGGATGCTATCTTATATCACCACGAACCTGCGAATTCCATTTTAGACGCACACCACCTTGTAAAAATCGTTAATCTGGCAAGCTTGCTCAGCAGCGAGAATGCCGCAAACCGGCAATCAGTTGTTGAAACAGCAGATTACTTATTCGGGCTGACTGCTCCAATGGCCAAAGAAATTATCGACAGAACAGAAAGGGAAGTGCGGCTCATCGCAAATTCAATGGATATTGCCGGAGAAAAAAATACAAACGCAAAAACGACTGAAAACACAGACCAAAACAAACTTGCACAGCTTGCGGAAGAAGTAAAGAATTTCAGTCTTATAAGTTCTGCCAGGAACCAGCTTCAACAGGCCATGAACAAGACAGATCTGCCGGGTCACATCAGGATTGCCCTTAAGCTTTTGTTCGGATTGAACAATTGCCAGATATTTCTCTACGACGCCTCTGCCAATGTGGTAAAAGTCACTCTTCACAGGAATGACAAGGAACCTGAACAAAAGAAACCCGGGGAAATTTCAATCTCCGTTGAGCCAAACAGGAGTATTGTCACTAATGCGCTGTTACAAAACCGCATAATTTCATCGTTAACGGACAATTTTTCCAAACTGAGCATTGTTGACCGGCAACTTATACGATTATCACACTCTGACGGAATAGTATGCCTGCCGTTATCAGTAAACAACGAATTCATTGGAGTATTGGTTATCGGCATTGATAAAAACTATCACATCCGCCATAATGGCCAACAACGGTTACTTGAGTTCTTCGCGGCAGAAGCGGGATTATTCATCAGGAAGCTTGAATCCGGAATCCCTGACCAAAAATCCGCCTCAAATATTGAATTTCGTGAGTTGTCAAAAAAGGTAAGAGAAATAATTCATGAAGCCAGCAACCCTTTAAGCATTATTAAAATCTACCTAGAAACGCTGTGCCATAAATTGGGAGCCGATTCGAACGCTCAAAAAGAGTTGCAGATTATAAAAGAGGAAATTGACCGGACAGGCAAGATTCTTCTGAGATTTTCCGACGTTAATTCCGGCGCTATTGAAAATGACGGTATCGATGTAAACAAATTGATTAGTGACACATTTCTTATTTTTAAACAATCCTTATTTATCACCCATAACATCGGGTGCCAGCTTACCCTCGATAAATCAATGCCGCTTGTTCAAACCGACGGCACTGCCCTGAAACAGGCATTGATAAATCTGCTGAAAAATGCGGTAGAAGCGCTGCCGAAAGGAGGAAAAATACATGTGACAACGAATAATGACATCACTATCGATGGCAAGCCTTTTTTCGAAATAGTCGTTGAGGATAACGGACCGGGCATACCGGAACATATCCTTCGGAACATCTTTAAGCCGCTGCAAAGCACAAAAGGAGAAAATCACTCCGGACTTGGACTGAGTATTGTAAAGAACCTGGTGTCTTCCATGAACGGATTTATTCATTGCCGAAGTTCAAAAACCGGAACTGAATTTATACTCCATCTGCCGAGGCGGACGGTCAAATAAAAAGTGACACAGACAGTAGCTGTCGCATAAAAATTACTGCTTGGATGAAAAGGGCATAATACATGATCTCACAACCAATATATCAACATTTAACTGCTGGAAATGATTTTTGTGAAATGCAGGTTCTGGTAGTTGATGACGATCCAAAAATGTTGGAAGGCGTTAGGCAGCTTTTGGAAATTCACCGGTATTCCGTCTCCACTGCTGAAGGCGGCGCCCAGGCCTGCCTGGAACTTTTAAAAAAATCATATGATGTTTTATTGCTTGACCTTCATCTCGATGGCATATCCGGCTATGATGTTATGGAATTTATAAAAGACAATTCAATAAAAACACCTGTCATCGTGATAAGCGGGAACTCATCTTTTGCTTCCGTCAGCAAAGCAATGCAAATGGGCGCTCTTGACTACATTAAAAAGCCATATGATCCAGAGGAATTGCTCATAACGATTAAAAATACAACATCCAAAAAACAGCTTGAAGAGATAAACACAAAAATGCAGCGTCAGTTGAAGAAATCCGAAGCGCTTCACCGGTATATCGTTAATAACTCTCCGGACATAATTTGCACACTCAACCACGAAGGCCGGATCATGTTTATAAATTCTAAAATTGAGAAATTTTTAGAATATAAACCGCATGAACTTATAGGGAAACAATACTCCGAAATTGTTAATCCCGATGATATCGAAAAATTAAATTTATTTGTAAAAGAAAAAATATTGCACAATCCGGGAGATTATCAACCCGATAAAATAGAGGTGCGCCTTGTTCCGAAAGGAAATTATTTTCAAAGCCGTTTTTTTGAGCTTACGCTATTCCCTATTGAATTGAATTCTCTGGGATTTCAGCCAAAGTCTGCCAATGAAAAATTATTCGGCATCTATGCAATCGTCCACGACATTACCGAGAGAAAAGAAGCGAAAGAATATATACATTTTCAAGCCTGCCACGACTTATTAACAAAATTACCGAATCGGGCATTTTTCGAAGACAGGGGACGCATTGCCATAAGCAGAACAAATCAAAATAACTGCACTGTTGGCGTAATGTTTCTTGATCTGGACAGATTTAAAGTCATCAACGATTCACTTGGTCATGCAATGGGAGACCGGCTACTTCAATCCGTAACGAACAGACTTGAATCCTGTTTGCGAAAATATGATACGTTATCACGTTTTGGCGCCGATGAATTTATGCTGCTGCTCCCGGAAATAAGTTCCCGTGAAAATGCCGAGCATGTGGCATTGAAAATTATCGATATAATGCGCGAACCCTTTATGCTTGGCAATCAGGAAATCTTTGTTGATATCACCATCGGTATTTCTATTTTACCTGATGGCGGAGAAACAATTGAACAACTTATTCAAGATGCTGAAATTGCAATGTACCACGCAAAAAGCCGGGGGAAAAAGGGAATTCAGTTCTATGACAAGGAAATGAATGCTTCCAGCCCTCACCGTTTAGTGATGGAAAGAGATCTGAGAAGGGCTTTGAAGAACAATGAGTTTGAAATTTCCTATCAACCGCAAATAGCTCTGAATAGCGGAAGGATAATTGGCTTTGAGGCCCTTGCCCGGTGGAATCATCCGGAAAAAGGAAAAATTCGCCCCATAGAGTTTATTCCTATCGCCGAAGAAACAAGATTGATAGAAGATTTAGGTGAATGGGTGCTGCGCAACGCATGTTCTGAAGCACTGGAGTGGATAAAAAAAGGCTACGATATGATTCGTCTGTCAATTAATATTTCTCCCATGCAGATTGAAAATCCCCGTTTTGTGGAAAAATTTCTGCATATACTTGACATATGCAAGTTTCCCGGGAAAAATATGGAAATTGAGCTGACAGAAAGCATATTAATGACCGACCTTGAGCGCATGGCCCACATACTGAATCAACTTCATAAACACGCAATAACAGTCGCCATAGACGACTTCGGCATCGGTTATTCATCATTATCCTATATACAAAAACTACCAATCCATACGCTCAAGATTGATCAATCATTTATGCACAGCATAAAAAACGAAACAGATGAATCCTGCCTCGTTAACGCAATAATTGCTATGGGAAAAGGACTCAATTTGAACACCGTTGCTGAAGGCGTAGAAACCATGACTCAGATTAAATACTTACAGAATCTTGGTTGTCATGCTGTGCAGGGATATTATTTTGGAGAACCACGTTCAGGTCAAAAATGTTTTGACCTGTTAACAGAAACCACGTTTGTTACATCTTAAGCTACTTTTGCTTGACACCCAAGCCTCTTTTGTTATAATCAGCCCCTTGTTTTCATTTTACTAAACGATGCTTTTTTATAACATTAATGACAAAATATTCATGGAAACTGCTATTCAAAAAGCCGGCATACTTTTAGAGGCTCTCCCTTATATTAAACGCTTCAAGGATAAAATTATTATTATCAAATTTGGTGGAAGCGCCATGTCGGACGAGAAAATTCTCACGAATGTACTGCAGGATACGGTATTTATGAAAACGGTCGGCATGATGCCAATCCTGGTGCATGGCGGAGGACCGCATATCAGCAAGGAAATGGAAAAAAGAGGATTACAGCCAAAATTTGTTGAAGGGCACCGTATTACAGACCGTGACACCCTTGAAATAGCAAAAGACGTCCTTATTAACCGGATAGGGGCTTCCATGGTGAGAAAAATCTCAGAAATGGGGAATGATGCGGCCTGTGTGTGGGAAGACGGATATTGCCCGATTACCGCGGAAAAACATTATATAGAAGTAAAAGAAGAAGACGGCACCATAAAACAACTTGATATCGGGTATGTGGGGAAAGTAATATCGATTGTCAGAGAAAAATTTTTAAGCTTATGCAGCGAGTGCACAATACCAATCGTTCCACCCCTGGCAAAAGGAAATGACGGAGAAATATATAACATCAACGCGGATAGCGTCGCGGCTTTTATTGCGAAGGCGCTGGGCGCGGAAAAACTTGTGTTTTTATCAAATACTCATGGTATTATGACAAGACCGAACGATGAAACTTCTTTTGTTTCCACTTTACATGAAGACGAGATACATTCGCTTATTAGGAAAAAAATTATCAGCGGAGGAATGCTTCCCAAGGTATTCGCCTGCATTGCCGCCGTAAAAGCAGGGGTAAAGAAAGCTCATATTATTAACGGACAACTCCCCCATGCTCTCCTGCTGGAAATTTTTACCGATAAAGGGGTGGGAACTCAGATTATTGTGTAATAACGGTATTTGTTTTTTATTTTTATAGCACCTTTACGAAATGATTTTACTGTAATGAATACCCAAGAAATCCAAAAAATATATGAACGCTATGTTATTCCCAATTACATCAGAAATCCGATACTGCTGGTAAAAGGGAAGGGAGTGGAAATCTGGGATGCTGATGGCAAGCGCTACCTGGATCTTTTTTCCGGCTGGGCAGTAAGTTTACTGGGGCATTGCCACCCCGCGACCGTAACGGCGATTCAAAACCAGGCCGCCAAACTTCAACACGCTCCTAACATTTATTACACCGAACCTCAGGGCATGCTGGCAAAACATATTTCTGAAAAATCGTTCGGAGGTCAATGTTTTTTTTGCAACAGCGGCGCAGAGGCAAATGAAGCCGCTATCAAACTTGCCCGTATACATAACTCAGGCAGGGGAAAATACAAAATTATCACCTTTTCCGACTCATTCCACGGCAGAACGCTTGCCACGGTAACAGCCACCGCACAACCAAAATATCACAAAGGATTCGCGCCGCTTGTTGAGGGATTTTCCTATATCCCGTTTAATAATCTGGAAGCATTAAAAAACGCTGTTGATGATAAAACCTGCGCAATTATGCTGGAGACAATTCAGGGAGAAGGCGGCATCAACATTGCGACAAAGGAATTTTTGAGGGGCATAAGAAAACTTTGCGATGAAAAAGGATTGCTGCTAATCCTCGATGAAGTACAATGCGGAATGGGAAGAACGGGCAAATACTTCGCTTACCAGCATTATGATATTGAACCCGATATTATGACACTGGCAAAGGCGCTGGGAGGCGGAGTTGCGATTGGGGCAATGACAGCGAAAAAAGAAATTGCCAAAAACCTTGTGCCGGGAAGCCACGCTTCCACCTTCGGAGGAAATCCCCTGGCATGCGCGGCTGGAGTCTCCGTGTTTGAAACCATCGAAAAAGAAAACCTGCTCGACAATGCAAGAAAAATGGGAGATTATGCCATGGAACAATTGCGCATCCTTAAGTCAAAATGCAGCGTGATAAAAGAAATACGCGGCATCGGCCTTATGATCGGAATTGAACTTGCCACAAACGGAGCGGAGATTATCAAAAAGTGCATTCAGGCAGGTCTGTTCCTTAACTGCACGCATGATACGGTTATCCGGTTTATGCCTCCTCTCAATGTAAAAAAGGAAAATATCGATGAGGGTCTGAATATTTTAAAAACAGTTCTGTCAAACTATTAATTTGTAAAAGTATTTATGAAAAACAAGGATTTAATTTCTATTGCCGACCTTTCACGCTCTGAAATAGAAGAAATCTTTCAGGTCACAAAAGACCTGAAAGAGCAGCACATGAAAGGCTTTGATGAAAAATGCCTGAGCGGGAAAATACTCGGATTAATCTTTGAGAAAAGTTCCATGCGCACGCGGGTTTCCCTGGAGGTGGCAATTGTGCAACTGGGCGGATATGCCATCTATCAATCCCAGACGGAAATTAATCTTGGCAAGAGAGAGGCGATTAAAGACGTTGCCAGAGTATTGTCACGGTATTTAAATGGAATAGCCATCCGTACATTCGGGCAGAACACGGTACAGGAACTTGCAAAGTATGCGACTATTCCCGTCATAAACGCCTTGTCGGATCTCTACCATCCATGCCAGGCGCTCACTGACGTATACACGATCCTGGAAAAATTCTCTACCCTGAACAATATAAAGATAGTCTTTATCGGGGACGGAAACAATGTTGCAAAATCTCTTGCACAAACCTGTATACTATTGGGCACAGATTTCCACATCGCTTCGCCAAAAGGATATGAACTGGACACAGATTTTATTTACGAACTCAAAAAACTGGCTAACGGGAAAAATCTGTTCCACGTACATCAGGATCCTAAAGATGCGGCAAAGAATGCAAACGTCATTTATACCGACACATGGACCAGCATGGGACAGGAAGCAGAAGCAGAAATCCGCAGACAGGCTTTTAGAAATTACCAGATCAATGCCGATCTTTTGAAAATCTGCGCGAAGGATGTAAAAGTAATGCATTGTCTGCCCGCCCATAGGGGAGAGGAAATCACCGATGAGGTAATTGATGGGGAGCGCTCGATTGTATATGACCAGGCCGAAAACAGACTCCATGTTGAGAAAGCAATTTTAAAACTTTTATTACTCAGATAAAATTATGAGAGTCGATAGCCGCAAGTATGATGAATTACGTCCATTAACCATTACGAGAAATTTTACCAAATATTCTCCCGGCTCTATTCTTATAGAATCGGGCAATACTAAGGTTATTTGCACTGCTTCGGTAGAAGAAAGCGTGCCTCCTCACATTAAAAATACCGGCACGGGATGGATTACCGCGGAATATTCGCTATTGCCGGGAGCTACACCTACAAGAACTGCAAGAGAATCCTCAAAAGGAAAAGTATCCGGAAGAACACATGAAATCCAGCGACTGATAGGCCGCTCTTTACGGGCAATTTGCGATCTTGCGCTGCTGAAAGAACGAACGATATGGATCGATTGCGACGTAATTCAGGCTGACGGAGGCACCCGCACTGCCGCAGTTACAGGAAGTTATGTGGCGCTGGCAGATTCGGTTCAATGGCTGATAGATAAAAATGTCATCAAGGAAACCCCCCTTCTCAACAGTGTCGCCGCCATAAGCGTAGGAATTGTAAATAATATTGCCTTGCTTGATCTTTGTTACGCCGAAGATGCTTCCGCCCAGGTTGACATGAACTTTGTAATGACCGGAGATGGGAAATATATTGAAATACAGGGCACCGGCGAGGAATATGCCTTTGACGGGGAACAATTGGCAAAGATGCTTACGTTAGCCCAAAAAGGGATCTCTGAAATAACGGAAATCCAAAAAAAGGCATTGACATGTTAATAATTGACGGGAAAAATTATTTTTGTTTTTACCATTGGAAATAATTAGTAATACAGAGAAATGCAGGAGGTTGAAATGAATTCATTTGTAAACGAAATTCACGCAAAGACAATTCTTATTGCCACACAAAACCAGAAGAAAAGGGAGGAAATACTCGCCATAGTGGGAAAAATTCCTGGCATTATTTTTCGCAATACCGAAGATTTTCCTTTTATCCCTGTCGTAGAAGAAGACGGCAAAACCTTCAGGGAAAATGCGATAAAAAAAGCGACTACCCTTGCAAAGGCATGCAATACATGGGCAATGGCTGACGATTCAGGGCTTGAAATACAAGCGCTAAAAGGGCGTCCCGGTGTTTTATCAAGCAGGTACTCGGGCACTGACGCCACAGACAAATCGAATATCCAGAAAGTACTCTCAGAGCTATATGGCGTCACCGATGAAAAACGAACTGCCAGATTTGTCTGCTCCATCGCGCTGGCAGATCCACACCAATTACTTTTTGTAGTCGAGGATTATTGTGAAGGGTTTATCACAAAAAAAGCAAGCGGTACCGGTGGTTTTGGATATGATCCTATTTTTTGCATCCCGTATTACAATCAGACACTTGCCGAGCTTTCTCAGTTTTCGGCATCGGTCAAGAACAAAATCAGCCACAGGGCAAAGGCATTGCAACAATTTAAGGAGCGCATCGTCCCCCTTTTGCGCAACAGGTAATTATTGTCAAACGAAATTTTTCGTAAGCCTCCTGAAAAGATTTACAATAAATCATAAGACTTTCGTCCGGTTTCATTTCTCCGTGAATCTTATTCAGAGACGGTACCGTGACAAGCTGCGTTGTGATATTTATAACTCTTTGCCAATATCTCAAAACTCATATTTGCCATTACCGCATTGTGTGGAATTAAAACATACTTCCAGGGTTTCCCTCCATTGGGAATGGTAAAATCAGTCGCATGCTTACAATACGTTAAGGCTGCCTGAGCTTTTTCCTGAACATCTGCCGATTCAATATCCATCTCTTTCTTCGTTTTTATCAGATAAATAGCATCTTTTGTTTCCACTACAAAATCAGGGTTGTATTGCCGCGAATTGTGCTTCCAGTATATGTGGAATTGATTAGATGCAGGTCTTAGCCACTTAAGAACGGTTCTGTCCTGCTCTAAAATAGCCGCAAAATCTTTTTCTGTCTTAGAATCAAATTTATACAGATTATGGCACGCTTTTCTAAAGCCACTAAATATTTTATTGGGAATGGAGTTGGTTGGGGTGATTGTCTCGGTAAAATGATGAATACTATCCTTCGTGTATTTTGAGAAATTGTGTTCCTCTATTCTTGTAAAAGGCTTCACCACGGGTTTTTCATAGCTTGGCGCTTCAAAGAAAAAATGTTGCATCATCTTGGAATAAATATAACTTCCAATCTCCTTTTTATGAAATTGCACGACGTTCATCAAGTTGTCGTCATCAAGATATGTCCTGAATTTCTCAATAGCCTTGCCAACTAATTTGAATAGCAAATCAGACTGATCATCATAGTCGATTTCCGGATAATTAATGAGTTCATTCACAATAATCTTCTCAGGGCTGTCAAAAACAAATTTTCCTTTACCAATAACAACATCAACACTGTTTTCCTGTTCACGAAGCTTTTTTACTAAAATTTCTTCCGATACCGGTTGATAATTGAGATTCCTGATATCCAGGTCAAAATCCTTAAAGCCCGACCTTACTTCATTGCTTTGTTGAATAGTAATTCTTGGAATTTCTATAATGTTCTGAACAAAATCATTTACCACTGCTTCATAAGCTGCCTCAACTTCCTTCACCATTTCAGCAGCAAATAAATTTTTCTGAGGGGTACTGTAAATTTTTTGTTTTATTCTTTCTACAGCTATTTGTTTGATTTCCGACTTGGTCAATTCATTGACATTAATTACTGCATTATTGAGTTCCGGAAGTGTTGAAAGAATTGTTTTTCTGAGTTCTAAATTAATCTGGGCTTTTTGCCTATGTTCAGGTTCAGCAATAAGCTCAATCTTTTTTTGCTCTTCATCGAATTTTTGTTCAATGTTTGAAATGGAGGTAATTACCTCTTTTTGCCCGGAAATTTCCTGTGGATCAATTTCAAAATAGTTCTTTATGCCCTTTGAAAGATATAAATAAGCAATAAATGCCCCCATTAACCGCGTCTTTCCAACACCCGTAGCCAAAGCAAAACAGAGAGAGGGGAAGTTTCTTTCAAAATCAGTGCATGTAGGGTAACAGGCTTTTATCATTTCGAGTTCTTGTTGTAGGAAAGAACCCACCCCTGAATCCCTTCCCGAAAAGGGGACTTCCTTTTATCCCCTCTTGGGAGGGGTCAGGGGTGGGTAATGTTGCATGTTCTTTAATCCAATTTTCGATAACCCACAAAACACCCTGCATATTCTTCTTTATGTCTGAATCATAAAACCTCAGAAACCTTATTCCGAGAGATTCCAATTTTGATTGTCTTATTCTATCTTCTTCACTCTTGTTTTCGTGACTGATACCGTCAATTTCGATTGCTAACATCAATTCATTACAGAAAAAATCTACGATATAATTATCAATTGGTTTTTGACGATCAAAATCATATCCCAGCAATTGCTTCCCTTTTAAATATCTCCACAAAAGTACCTCGGCTAAAGTACCGCTTTTTCTCAAACGCCGTGCAACTTCTTTTAACTTTGGGTTATATGGTACAATAACTTTTCGTTTCACTGGAATAATTTTCTTTGTTTATATGGACTTTTGGAGTTAGTATTTTTTATTGACTTTTTTCTTTTGTCTGATATACCCACCCCTGCGTCTCCTCCGGGATTACCCACCCCTGAATCCCCTCCCAAGAGGGGACTTTCGGTATTCCCCTCCTTGGAGGGATTCTTCAAATTCCCCTCCTGGGAGGTCCCTTTCTTTAAATTCCCCTCTTGGGAGGGGTCAGGGGTGGGTTCAGGCAAATTGACAATATTCAGACTATAGTCTTCCTTCCCAAATTCACACCTGCCAATGCCAAGCAACATCTTGGGAATCTTTTTTATGGTAATATTGGCGTAACGACCTTCGCAAGCCTCTTGAAAAGATTTGCAACAAATCAGAAGGCTTTCGTCCGGTTTCATTTCTTCGTGAATCTTATCCAGAGACTGTACCGTAACAAACTGCGTAGTGATAAAAATATAATCCTTTTCAGTGGAACGGCCCTGTTTCCAGTAAATATGCTCGTCCGGGCAGTATCTAAAGCCTTCATGTTTTGCCATAGCTGCGGCAAGCATATCGGCATTATAACGTTCGTCTATAATCCAGTTGCCATGTGTATCCTTTTTCAGCAGACTTGGGGCTAAGTAGTAATACTTGAACCCGCCGCCACCAACCCACCCCTGTTTCCCCTCCGAGGAGGGGACTTTTTTATTCCCCTCTTGGGAAGTAACTTGATTGTTCCCCTCTTGAGAGGGGTAAGGGGTGTGTCCGTATGACTTTTCCGGGTCTTCGATCAATATGCGCGGCTCCAGCTTCGGCTGGTTATCCTTGCCTATCCATGTGAGTTCGAGTTTTTGGTTATTGGGCATTGCTCTATTATTTACTCTTCCAATTGTTTTTTCAATTCTTCCTTGCTTGGCAGGTATAACTGGTATTTCTTGGCAAAAATTTGCTCATTATCCTTTGGTAAGGTTATTTCAACCAGCGCCTTGTTCTTGTCTTTACACAAAATGATGCCGATTGTTTTATTTTCATCCTCCGCCTTCACATAGCGGTCGTAATAGTTGACATACATTTGCATTTGTCCCAGGTCCTGATGCTTCAGCTTGCCAATCTTCAGATCTATCAGCACAAAACATTTCAGCAGGCGGTTATAGAAAACCAGATCAACATAATAATGATCTTCATCAAAAGAAAATCGGACTTGTCTGCCCGCAAAAAGAAACCCTTTGCCCAATTCAAGCATGAAGTGTTCTATCCTGGTAATGATTGCAGATTCCAGATCATTTTCAGAATAAGTAATTTCTTCCTTTAAGCCGAGGAATTCCAAAACATACGGTTCTTTGATTGCATCCTGTGGCATAGCAAGAACTTGTCCTTTTTCGCTAAGCTCCCTGACCTTTTTCTTGTCACGGCTGAGCGCAAGCCGTTCATAAAGTGACGAATTGAATTGACGCTCAAGTTCCCTGAGAGACCAATTCTGTTTCACTGCCTCAATCTCGTAGAATTTCCTTTCTGCTTCAGGAAGTCTCATCAAGAAGACATAGTGCGACCAGCTCAGTTGGAATGTTATAGGAGAAATCTGGGACACTGTCTCGGATTTTTGATCCGCAGAAGGTTTGGCAGGCACTGTTTGCACAATTTGAGAATCAGGCTGATCTGATTCCGCAGACATCGTCTGCGTTTTCTGAAACTCAGATTTCCGAGACGGTGTCTCGGATTTTGAGTAAACAATGTAGGATTTACGCATTAGTTCAAGGTTGTCAACCGAGTATCCACGACCGAATTCATCCGTAAGCTTCTGTGAAAGTAACTTTAATGTCTCTTTCGCATATACCGCCCTTTTTGCCCCTTTCTGTTCATGCTCCACAATCATCCTGCCTATTTCAAAATAGGTCATCACCATAGCAGTATTGATATTTCTGGCGACGACCTTTCGCGCTTCATGCAAGAGAGCCTTTATATTCTCAAATAACTTTTTGCGCGATTGCTTTTTAACCATCTTGTTCATAATCAAAATCCTATTGTGACATTTATCATTATACACGGCTCAAAGTTCGGCTGGTTATCCTTGCCTATTCATGTGAGTTCGAGTTTTTGGGGTTTCGACATTTGTTTAACTCAAATAAATCATACTTAAAAAGGAACTTCCGTATCATCTTCATTCACAGTTTCTTCTTCCCGAACACCATCGGTTGCATTAGTTCCTCCCAGAGAGGCTTGTTCAGATATTTGCTGCCATTCATCAGCAATCTTTTTCCAGTCAACACTCCGTTCTTCTGGCTCATTCTTGTCATTTTTCCCTATCCATACATTCCAGAAATCCGGGTCTTCCGAGTGTGGCCGTTCATGTTCAGCCAGATCGTTCATGCGAACAAGCACGGGCAATTCAGATGCCCAACCAAGCAATATGGCATATTGGGATGGCAACGAGGGTAATTCCCGGAGAAGTCCGCGCAGATTGTCTGGCACTAACCTGGTCACCTTTTCCTGGTCAAGGTCATTACTGATGCGATGGAGTAAAAAGGTGTTGCACTGTGACAACACAGTAGGTGACAATTCCGATGGACGCTGTGAGGATAGAACCAAGCCCAGTCCAAACTTGCGCCCTTCACGGGCAATTTTTTCAAAAACCTGACAACAGACTGATGCGGCATTCTGGTTTTCCGCTTCTTCTTTGTATCTTTTTATAAACGTATGGGCCTCTTCCATCACTAACACGGTCGGCAAGGATTTCCCTTCCAGCTTCCGATAGCGTTGCAAGGCTTCAAGAGTCATTCGCGCTATTACGGCAGTTATAATGTGGATAATCTCAGCCGGCACCAGCGAAAGATCAATTATCGTCACACAGCCATTTGCCGCTTTGTTGTCACCGATATACTGTTCAAGCCAAGTCACTAAATCGATTTCAATATCATCGCCAATGATCGACCTCATCTTTGTATCCGACAGCATTGTACGGATGCGCACAAGAAAAAAATCAATCCATTGGCGATTCCCGCTGTTTGTTGCAAGAAAATCTAAATCTGATATGAGGCTACTACTTGAAAATCTCTTAGGTATGTCTTCGTGCAAAGGAAGGGATGGTTCTGTACTGCCTCCAAAGAATTCAATAACATCTCTAACTTTGACTAAGAAATTGTCAATGTCGCTATATTCAAATGGCTTGTTATAATTGCGTTCATTTTTACACTTAGTCTCTTTCAGGTCATTTGTTATCTGAATTAATTTATTAAGTTGGTCTTGATCGTCTGGAATTTTATCAATAAAGTAAGTCAAAGACTTATAAAAAGCATTTAACAACTCAATAAATCCCCAGTATTTTCCTTCCTTGGCACTGGCAAAAGGTGATGAGTTTACACGCTCCTGTTTAAAGGAGGATAGTGATCCCTGAAGATAGATGACCAAATCTCTAACTACGCTGTTTTCTAAGGAAGCGTCAATAGAGTTTCTTCTGAGGCGCAAAGCTTTCTGAAGTAACGGTCGTTGTGCTTTCGCACTCGCCTGAGTAAAAGAACACCACTCCGCGCTATTCCAGAACCAAAGCGGAACTTCAAGGGGTTTGTCCTTATCACCTACCTGAAAAACTCTGGCCTTATGTTTGAATTTCCCGTTTGCAAATACTTTCGCATATTCCCCATTAGGGTCAAGGACAATAAAGCGGGCATTGGGATTATTGCCAGTCCTCTTGGCAGCATCGAGCGACCACTGAATCAACCCGGCAACTGAACATGATTTCCCGCTTCCGGTATTTCCAAGCACGGCTAGGTGCCGCCCGAAAAGACGATCAGGGTCAACGCAAACCTCCGCATTGGCCGCCAATGGACTGGTGCCGATTTTTACCCTACGCTTTTCGCCGGACTCTACGATACTTTTGAGCTGTTGATCTGTAGGAATGAGAACCGGTTCTCCGACACTGGGAAACGTCTGTATGCCCCGGTGAAATGTAAAGACGGAGCCTTGATCACCCTGCAACACCCCCAATGGATTTACCCGCATTTTTCGCAATGGAAAGGGCAAATCAACCAGACCAAAGTCCTGAAAACCCTTCCTCTTGGGAAAAGGAGAACGCTCTATTGCAATCCATTCCACCTGTCCCACAATATGGCCCGACTCCGTTGGAATAAGCACATAGCCATTAATGCGGGGGAAAGCTCGCGGTGTTCCAGCATTTGCTGCAACACCGTCAGGTGCTTCTAGATCCAAACCAACCTTTATTTCATCGGGTGAAACAAATTCCACCGACCCGATGCGCAAAGATGCAGCATGTTCAATCAGGCTTAGACTCATTTACCCCCTCCTTTGTAGTGTCGTTGTTCTTGTTGCCTCCGTCTGAACTTGCAATCCCCCTTGCTCTCATCAAATCAGCCAGACGGAAGGTTGTCCGGTCAATTGCCGGTTTGGGCAAGTAGTATTCGACCAATTTTCCCAGATCTCCAAAATGCTTTCCAATCAGCAGGGATATCTGTGCAGGACGGTGAACTTCGTTATAGAAAGATTTGACACGATCACCATCATCACCGTAAGCGATGATCACAAGATGAGTTGAGGGAATAGTGAGCATGTCTTTAATAATCCGGTTGATATGCTCGTCGCCAAGGCTGTAGCCATAAAGGACAAGAGTTGAATTTGGACGGCATACTGCGGCTGCGAAATCCCTGAAAAGTTCTACATAAGGGTATTCTGCGGTTTCTCTGTCTTTAGCCTCGTTTGGATAGATTAACAATGAGCGGGTATCGCCTTTTTCTTTGCCCCATGTCGGCAGAAAAGCGTCAATAGATTCAGCACCAAAAGGCAAGGCAATACGCCGGACATACCCATCTTGATAAATCCAGTCAAGTGAACCGTGAAGTTTGGTAAAATGAACAACACCTTCGAGATAGCGTGGCTCTCCCCGGATGCCGGGAGGATTATAATGCATATCCACTTCAAGGCGGGAAGAACGGAAGATTGGATAGAGTGAGCCTACAAACCGGTCAATCAATCTGATTCCTGCCAGTTCCGCACCAAATTCCATAATTCGATCATAATTTGTCGTGAAGATATTGAGTCGTTCCCGTGTTGCCGAGCGGCTGGCGAAACTGACCAGGAAACTCATTAAGCTGTCTGCTGCATCACTGTTACTTCCAGCACTGATAACATCATTTTCTGATTTTAACACCGTATTGATGAAGTTTATGAGTACATCGTTAAGTTCCTCAGCGAGTTTGGTTATATTCTTGCGCAAATTTACTGTATTGTCTTCATTCGCTGGAAGCGATTTCTCGCTACCTTCATTTTTTTGTGGTAAAGTATAAATTTTCAATCCTTGCAATAAGCTGTTTGCGACCCTTATCTGGTCCTCGATGTTAGGAGTCCCTCTCCCTGCTTTTTTTGCCAACTCTTTCGCAGAAGAATCAATCTGCTCCTGAAAAACAGAAAAACTCTTTTTAGACATACCATCACCAGACGAGTTGTTGGTCAGATTATGTACAGCATAGGAAATACCTGCCCCCGTGAGCAGGGACAAATGTTCACTCTGAAATAATGCGGTAAGCCAGGGTTCAATTTCTTTGCGTAATTCAACTGGGGTGAATTTCTTATCCGGAGTATCAGAAGTGTGAAAGCATTCTTTTCCGCCTTCCTCTGTCATCACGAACTGACGGAATTTTGGATCGTCACGGATTTTCAGGATATGCTTCTTTTGCCATGATTCGCTCATTTACACCCTCCATTTATTGATGGTCTCTTAAATAGTCGTCAATCCTGTGGAAACCGGAATCCAGAAGAATTCTTGTGTCAAACCTCTGGATTCCGGCTTTTGTCGGAATGACAAAAGCGTATTTACAAAATCTTTACGAAATTACCATGTCTTTAACTCTCAGTGGAACCTAATGCCTTCATTTCCAGCCCCTCAATCTCCCGCAACGTCTTCCCCGCTATCCCTTGCAAATCCCCATACATACCCACCGTTGCCTGCATGACACGATCAATCTGTTCCTCCCGTTTAGCCCCTTGCTTCGCCATGGCTTTCTTTTCTTTATCGCGGACTCGATGATAGGCGCCGCAAGCGATTCTGTCAGTTTGATCTCAGTCTGGCATTTCGGACAAGTAATCATTGGCTCTGTCATACGTCTCTCCTTGAGGGTCTCAGAAAATCGGCATACCAGGAAGCAACGCTATCCGTAACCGGTTCTCTTTTTCTATCCATGTGAGTTAGAGTTGTTGGTTTTCACCATATACCCTTACAATTCAGCCTTTTATTTTTCCTGCAGGATAATAATATTTTCTGTAAGTTATTGTTAATATTAAAATTATAACGATGGCGACTTCTTATTATCCAAGAGTCCGGATAATAAACCAATAAATTTTCTCTCTGCTGCTGAACCGGCTTTTCGATGATTTATTTGTTATCTTCCATTAACTATCTCCCAATGCCCGCCTTTATCGGGACCGGTACGTTTTATAACCCCTTTTTTTCTCAGTCTGGTTATATGGTATTTTACCCCGTCTTCGGTTATCCCTATAACCGCTGCCAGTTCTTTTTGAGTAATGTCAGGCTTGCTTGTAATGGCTTCTATGATTTTCTGGGTAGTTTTCTGGGTAGTTTTTTCTATTCCCTTCTGAAGTTTTTCTGTTTTAAGGGAATAACGTGGATCACGGTAGAAAGTGACCCTAAAGAATGCATCCATCTCAAACACAGGTTTTTTCAGTCCTGTGTCACGCATAAGCTCTCTCATACGCTCAATACCAGAACCCATGCGCTCAACTTTACCCATGCGATGGAACAGATCGGCAATAATCGGATTTCTTCTCACAGAGGACTTGCCGAAATCCCGCTTTGTAATTCCCTCAGGCAATCCGCCAGGGTTTTCTATCTCCACACGGTCATCAAAAATTCTTACATAAATACTTGTTCCGTTAATCGTATAATTCCTGTGGACTATAGCATTAACAACTGCTTCCCTTAAGGCGTCTAAAGGAATCTCATAAATGTCAAAACGGTCAAAACCCCGAATTTCACTGCGGACGTTCAAATGTTTCTTTAAAAAAGCAACGGCTTCATTAAACTGGATTAAGAGGTCGTCTTTCACATCATGCCGGTCATAAATATTCGTTTTATCCGTTCCCTTAAAAGCCGCAAAGACACTTTCCGCGTGAGGGATGAATTTTTCAACTTTGGAAGCAAACATTAAGGCTCCCGCATTGTTGATTTTGTCATTCCTGTAAATGCTCAGACTTGTGAGAAAGGAGGCAAGATTTGCCTTGCTGACCTTGTAAGATATATTTGCTTCACGCAAAAATGATTTAACTTTCATAAGCGAAATATCCTTAAGGCTTAAATTTCTGCAAGGGATGTCCTCAAAGGAAATATTATCGGTTTCACGAAAAAGAGACCGCACCTCCCGGTGAGTCATCTTCTGTGTCACTGCGTCAAGCCGTCTGTAATAACCGGAAGATGAACCATAAGGCTTTTCATCTCCCTCGGCAACCTCAACAACAACGATATTTCCCTCTTGATGGATTTTCTTAATGTGAATTGACGGATCACAGTTCCTGGCAATAGCATGTATTTCTGCTTTCATTTTATTGGTGAGATTCTCGCCAACAATCTTTCCTCTATCATCAACGCCGAGAAGCAATAAGCCTCCTTTTGAATTGGCAAAAGCGACAATATCACGGTCAATCTTTGGCGTGTACCTCTCCTTAAACTCAACCGTTAGCCCTTCGCCTTCTTTCATGAGCATGTTTATCTTGTCAGCACCTGTCATTAAGTATCTCTCCGTCTTCAACAGTTCAACCAACAAAAACAGTCTTTAACCCTTTATCATTGGTAAATTCTGCCTGCCTTTTATCAGCGGTAACAAATGTCAGGGCTATTCCTGTTGATTCCTGAAATAGCAGCGCCGAGGCTATGTGAACAGCATCAAGGGTTCGCACATCTGACTGCAATAGAATTTCCTCAGTCCTCCTTAATACATCGTCTGTAAGCCAGACTATTTCAAGATACGGCAAGTCTTTTTTCACGCGGTTTACCAACCTGTCAAAGGTCTTATCATCAATCTCTTTCCCTTGCCTTCGCCTTGAAAAAGCAAAAAAACACTCGCTCGTAAGAATAGCAGAAGCAAGGAGGCTGTTTTCTTTGACGAGTTTTCTTACCTTGTCCGAACCCTTTTCCTTCAGGAATATCTTCAGATAAGCGCTTGTATCAATATATATCCAGGGCGGGTTCATTTAAAACCTCTCTTCCCTTCCCTCTATGATGGTTTCTGATAAAGGCTTTCCTGCAATCGCAATAGTCCTGCCAAGCGGCAACCTCCCTTTAACAGCCCTTCGCAATATCCCCTGATCTTCCAAACTTTTGATCTTATCTTCCGGCGTCCCCTCTTTCATGAGCGGCTTGATAACGGCAACAGGGTTTCCCCTCTCCGTTACAACAACCTCCTGCCCTTTTCTGACCAGCTTCAGATATTTTGAAAAGTGCATATTTGCTTCCCGTAATCCAACGTGTACCATATCACTCCTCCTATTGTAGTTATGTCACTACATCCTATCTGTTTATACCTTTTGCTGTTTTTGGGCAATTTGATTTATAAGATTCTTAACATGGGAACCCATCACTGAATCCCCTGCCGGGAGGGGATTTATAGTGGGATGTAAACATCTTTAGCCCTTACAAAATGGTATGGACATATAACTAAGTGATTATTGCATTCGGATATTTTTTTTATTTGTGCAGTATCTTTGCTTCCAGCTTATTTTTTATAATCTTCCGTTGTTGTCTTCCCCGAAGAATCCCAGGCTTCACAAACCTTTTCCTTTGTGCCCAAAAACACCTTCTTTTCCTCCATTGGGGGAGTGTATTGATTCAGCGTAAATTGGACAAAGCCGGAACGATAAAAAACTGTTTTTTACCTTTGACCCTACACCATGCGTGAACATAGTTAGTAGTGGAAGTTTCAAAAAGATAAAGTGCTATCATTCCTTAAATCCCTGATAAAATTCTGATGAATTCGGCATAAAAGACATGTCTTAATCCACTCTACCTGCTACTCGCTGTAGATTGCCTGATATCCTTCCAATACCGATCAACGAATGACTGTATTTGATTAAGCACATCTTCCTGTTTCACAGGTTTAAAAAGATGTGCAAACCTTCCCTGTTCCTTCAGATATTCTTCGACCGGTTTAAACTTTCCCGGGATTACCGTATGCTTTATCTCTCCGTACACAGCCTCTTTCAATACCCAAATACCCGTGTCAACGGCAAGTTTCGCAAGCTTTACCGAATGTGACGGGTCGGTATTCCATCCTGCTGGACATGGAGAAAGACTGAGAAACAGTTTGGGGCCTTTATAGTGTTTTGCCTTTTCAAATTTGTTTATCAAATCCACGGGATGAGCGGGAGAAAGAGTGGCGAGATACGGAGGTTTATGACTTCTCCATATTTCAAAAAGATCCTTTTTGTAAAACAACTCTCCCAACGGATTCATTTCTCCCACCGGAGTAGTGCCCGTCCTTGATGCAAATGGCGTTGCACCCGAAGCCTGAAAACCGGTATTGCCGTATGCCTCATTATCCGAACATATATAATAAAAATCTACATTCCGGTAAAGAGCGCCGGAAGTGGATGCCAGTCCGATATCATACGCAACGCCATCCCCGGTCAATACGACCACCTTTAAATCTTCATCCGGGCTTAATTTTCCTTTTTTTATCAAGATATCAAGAGCATCCCTCACACCCTGTGCTCCTGCGGGAGCACAGGCCATTGCGGTATAAAGCCACGAACTCCTGAAAGGCGTGAAAGGATAGACGGACAAAAGCGTAAAACAACCCGCGGCATTAACAATAACAATATTTTCCCCCAGCGCCTTCAAACAATGCCTCAACGCCAAAAGTCCCCCACAACCGGCACATGCAGGTGTGCCGGGATAAATATTCTCATGCAATGGAATATCACGAATGGATTTAATGGCATTCGAACTCATACAAGTCAACCTCAGTATTCTATAGTCAAATAAATCAGATTTTAGAAATTTAGGATATTCAGCGTGTAACACACCCCCGTCAGCAATGCTATCACCCCTTAATAGAGGGGAAAGCGGGAAGTCCCCTCTATCTAGAGAGGATTTAGGGGTGTGTTAATTTCTCGAAAACCAGATGCTTTTGCCGGGTATCCGGTGGCTCGTTCTTCCCGGATTCCCGCTAAAAACATGCGGGAATGACCGCTTTAGAGCAATAGAATGTAATGTGCAAATGCTTAACCGGACGTCGCTGCCGTGTCTTATTGTTTTAAGTATTCCTGCCGGCAATGTTTTTTAAATTATCCATTCCGCACCATTCTTCTTTGGTATAAAGAAGGTATGGATTTGAAGTCTCACCGGTTTTATCCGCTCTCTGCATATTTTCAAAAATAAATTCAAACTCTTCCGGGCTGATACTTTTGCCTCCCAGCCCGCCAATAAAGGAAAGCAAAACAGGTCTTTCCTTTTCGTTATACATACTGCCGGCAATCTCAGAAAACAAAATGCCGCCTTTTCCCACACTGATATTTTGATCTAACACTGCTACTGCCTTTCTGCCTCTCAGCGCCTCCTGAATATCGGTTTCGGGAAACGGCCTTACCATTCTGATTCTCAGAAGGCCTATGCGGAAGCCTTTTGCCCTTGCCTTTTTTATCGCTGCTTTTCCCAGAGTTGAAAAGGAATTCGTCATGATCAATACATATTCGGCATTGTCCATCATGAATTCCTCAACGACGCCATAGAACCTTCCAAACAATTCTCCAAATTCCCTGGCTGTTTCTTTATAAACACTGAGACCATTCATACTCGCCAGATGCATTTGATATTTGAAATAGGTGTACACAGACCCACCCAGAACGGCAACTCCTTGTGACAACGGCTGGCTGGCTTTGAAAAATGCATGCCTGGATTCATATGCAGGCAAAAATTTTCTTACTTCATTCTTATCAGGTATTTCTACCGGTTCTCTTGTAAAGGAAAGGTAGAAACCATCCATATTGATAAGCACCGGCAAAAGAACCCGCTCGTCTTCGGCTAATTTATAGGCAATGAGCACCGAGTCTAGAATTTCCTGACACGTCTCGCAGTGAATCTGTAAAAAACCCGTATCACGCGCGGAGAGAATATCATTGTGATCCGGTTCAAGGGTTATTGGCGCAGAGAGTCCCCTTGATACATTTACCATAACAAGAGGCGCCCGCCACCCTGCGACGGTATAAAGCATTTCAAAGCCGTAGAGAAGACCCTGGCTCGATGTTGCGGTAAAAACCCTTACTCCCGTTACTGTTGCAGCGCCGGCGGCAGTAATCATTGAATGCTCTGATTCCAGGGTAACAAACCTGGCATCCATTTCTCCGTTATTTATCCAATGCACCAGCTTTTCAATTATCTCAGTTTGCGGAGTTATCGGATATGTCGGAATATAGTCAACGTCTGCCAGTCTCACGCCCCAGGCCGCTGCTGCATTGCCTGTAAGCATTTCCCTTTTATCTTCCCTATGCATGGATTTTTTGCAAAACGGAACGGAACCGGTTTAATTAATTAATTTAAATTGTGCTTTGGGAGCGCCGCATATAGCACATGAATCGGGAGCTTGTTTTTCAACGGTATTGCCACATACCTGGCACACATAATAATCAACAGCTTCGTTCTTCCCCAGATTGTCCAGCGCCTTTTTGTATAAATTTGCATGAATGCTTTCTACCTTGTTAGCAAACGTAAAACTTTGCTCTGCCTTTTTATTGCCCTCTTTTTTTGCATTTGCAATCATTTCCGGATACATTTTTGTAAATTCATGCGTTTCACCGTTTATCGCATCCTGAATATTCTCTTTCGTGCTGCAAATTCCTCCCAAAACACGGAAATGACTATGGGCATGTACGGTTTCCGCTTCCGCAGCGGCGCGAAAGAGCTTTGCAACCTGCTTATATCCTTCTTCTTCGGCTTTTTTTGCAAAAGCAAGATACTTTCTGTTTGCCTGAGATTCCCCCGCAAACGCATTTTTCAAATCATCCGTAGTCGCCATAATTACTCCTCCTTTAAAAATGATTATTGTATTTCAAGAGACACTGTCTCGCATGATGGTATATTAGCAAAATACCGTATATTTTTTCAACTTCCGAATAAATATACCTTACGGGTTCATAAGTTACGAAATGGAGAGTGAAGCGCCACTTCGTCAATACATGAAATCCTTCCGGCAAATGGGAAGTGAAACCGAAGAATAGAAAGAAAAATGCCTAAATTTCCATCATGTATTTCTTTTGCTCACCGTCTCAAACAAAAGCCCCTTTTTATGTAGTTGCTTGAATTTCAAAACCATAAGCAATGTTTTCAGGAGTATTTTATAATTCAGTTTTGTTTCCCCGTGAATTCTGTCTTCAAATTCTATCGGTATTTCTTTGATGGAAAATCCTTTCACGTGGGCTCTATAAAACACCTCTGATACGATTGAAGGGCCGGTTGAAATCATTGTGCCTAACTGAATGGCCTCCAATACCTTTCTTTTGAAACACCGGTACCCGGAAGAAACATCGTTTATTTTCAGTCCCAGTAGAATCCTGACGTAAACCCCTGCCAGGAATGTTACTATTCTGCGGACGATCCCCCTGTTCACATCCCTGCCGCCGCTCACAAACCTCGACCCGATCACCATGTCTGCATTTTGTAAGGCATTCAGCATGGCCGGAATATATTTCGGATGATGCGAAAAATCGGCGTCCATTTCCACAATATAATCCGCGCCGTGATCCAAGGCATATTGAAAACCGGCAATGCCTGCTGAACCCCTTCCCCTGTTGGTCGTTCTCAGAAGCAATTCAATCTCCGGATGTTTTGATGCGTATTTTTGCACTTCCTTGGCAGTTCCATCGGGCGAGTTATCATCAACCACCACAATATGCAAATCAGAAATCTTCAGATTTACTATTTCCTGAATTAATTTTCCGATGTTTTCTCTTTCGTTATAGGTAGGTATCATTACATATGTTTTCATAATTACGTCAACATCTCCATTGAAATAAGCGCCATAATCTTCGCAAAATCGATTAATTCCTGAATGCTTATCGACTCATTCGCGGCATGCGCTTCATCATGGTCGCCGGGTCCAAACCCTACCGAAATAATGCCTTTTTGTATAAGCTGCTTCGTTACGGTTGATCCTGATTGCCCCATCGGTTTCGGTTTGCGCCCTAAAATTGCTGCGGTATGTTTTGTAATTATTTCCACAAGCGGGTTATCGATAGGAACGTTCGTAGATGGCTGGTCAGAAGTGATTTTCAATTCAAACCTGGCGGAATGCTGTTCCTCAACCTCCTTCATAATGCACTGTATATCATTAATAATATCTATCGGTGAATCCCCCGGTAAATAGCGCAGGTCTATTTGCGCTTTGCAACTGGCAGGCACTATATTCGCCACCGTTCCTCCATGAATCGCCCCAAGATTCATGGTTGGAGGGGAATGCAATGGATGGGAGGTGTGCCTGAACTTATACTGTCTTATCCGGTTTAACAGCGTTATCATATTCCACACGGCATTCACACCTCTGTCCGGCGTGGAACCATGCGCCTGCTTTCCGAATGAAGTTATCTCAAGAAATAACGCCCCCTTCTCCGTCACGTCGATCATTTGCATATTATGCGCCACATCGGGAATGATAGCATAATCGGCGTGGATACCGCACTCATTGAGCAAATATTCCATGCCCAACGCGGAGCCTCTTTCCTCATCTGCAACGCCCGCCAGTATAAATTGGCCTCTTAGTCCGGATTCATTTTCCTTAAGATACTTTGCCACCGCGATCAAAGAAGCCATTTGGCCTTTATTATCAGAAGAACCCCTGCCGAATATCCTACCGTTTTCAACATATGCGCTAAACGGATCCCGCAGCCAGCCTTCGCCGGCGGGCACAACGTCCAAATGGCATGCAGCCAGCAATGACGGAGCATTCTGCGACCGTTTCTGCTTGCCGATATATCCGATAATATTTGTCCTTTTTTTCTCTTTTTCAAATATTTTGTAAGGAATCTTCAGCGACTTGAAATATTCCTCCACTACGGAAACCGCCAGAATTTCATTACCCGGAGGATTCTCGGTTTTTGTATTTATTAATTTGCACGCAAAATTGACTATCTCATTTGCTTCTTTCTGCATGTATTTTTCTATGTCTTTTACCATATCATTCATTACCGGATTCATTAAAAATGTTTTCTGGAAAGCAAAAACCCATTCAAAATAATTCCTTGCTAAAATGCGCCTGCAAAGTACAATAAGATAAAAATCGCTGCCCTTTTTTGTAAAAATCGGAGAATCTTGCCTCATGCGCAAAAGGAAATAGATCACAAATTATATGCAAAAAACACAATAAAATTCAATGTAATTGATAGGTTAAATTAAACAATGAAAAAAAACCAGCAAAAGAAATATCCAGCGCCATCGCCACAATTAAAAATCTTCATTATCTTCATTCTGTTTTTCATTGCTATCTATATGTTGCAGCGGTTTTCTGCTTCCACTTCAGTGCCTTCCCGGCATTCCATCAGTTACAGCCAATTCATTGAACAACTGGAAACAGGTAATATATCTTCCGTCACTATCAGAAAATTGCATATAACAGGCCAATTTTACAATGAAGCGCTCCTTCCGCTTAATAAAAATCAGGAACCAACGCCGGTCAGAGACTTCCAAACGCAACTGCCAAGTTTTCAGGGGGAGGGATTGATAGAAAAACTCAACCAAAAACATGTGGAAATTCGTGTGGAATCTACAGAAGAAGGATCATTTTTCTGGCAAATTTTTATCGGCATGCTTCCCTGGATAATCATTATCGGCGTCTGGATGCTTATAATGAGAGGCGCAAGACAGGTGGGTGGTGGCGCGGGAGGGCTTTTCACCTTCGGCCAGAGCAAGGCAACGCTTTTTGACGCAAAAAAACCGAAAATCACTTACAATGAAGTGGCAGGCATGGATAATGTGAAAAAAGAACTGACCGAAGTGATAGAATTCCTTAAAGATCCGGGCAAATTTGAAAAAATAGGGGCAAAGGTGCCAAAGGGAGTCCTGCTTATCGGCCCCCCCGGAACGGGAAAAACGCTCCTTGCGCGCGCGACTGCCGGAGAGGCAGGAGTGCCTTTTTACAGCATCAGCGCCTCGGAATTTATTGAAATGTTTGTGGGAGTCGGGGCTGCACGCGTCAGGGATATGTTCAAAAAAGCAAAAGACGCGCACCCGAGTATTATCTTTATTGATGAAATTGACGCTGTGGGGAGAACACGCGGAGCAGGGTTTGGCGGCGGGCACGATGAAAGGGAACAAACACTGAATCAGCTTTTATCGGAAATGGACGGCTTTGACCCCCATACGGAAGTCATAGTGATGGCCGCCACAAACAGGCCTGACGTGCTTGATCCCGCGCTTCTCAGACCCGGCAGATTTGACAGACAACTGGTAATCGATAGGCCGGGCTGGAAGGAACGTAAAAAAATCCTTGATGTTCATGTCAGAAACAAAAAACTTGATGATAAGGTTGATCTCGAAAAGATTGCAAGAGGCACCCCGGGAATGACAGGCGCAGACCTTGAGAATCTTGCAAACGAAGCCGCCCTTATCGCCGTGCGCAAAAAGAAGAAAACGATTAACATGGAAGATTTCGACGAAGCGCGAGACAAGATTCTTATGGGCACCGTCAGGGAAGAAACCATCAGCGAACTGGAAAAACGCATTACCGCTTATCATGAAGCGGGACACGCTCTCGTATCAATGAAACTGCCGGGAACAGACCCCATACACAAGGTAAGCATAGTTCCCAGAGGATTGGCTATGGGTGTGACACAAATGCTCCCGGCGGAAGACCGGCATTATTATCCGAAACAATACCTCATCAACAAACTCACCGTTGCCCTCGCAGGCAGGGGGGCGGAAAAGCTGATCTTTAATGATGTAAGCACCGGCGCCCAGAACGACCTCAAAGAGGCGACCGCGCTTGCCGAAAAGATGGTCGCGCAATGGGGCATGAGCGACAAAGTAGGCCCCATCAACCTTGGAAGGGCGGAGGAGCATCCGTTTTTAGGAAGAGAACTCTCACTGCCAAAACGTTACAGCGAGGATATGGCATGGCTCATGGATCAGGAAATACAAAAACTCATTTTGGAGGGAGAAGCAAAAGCGGAAAATATATTAAAAAATAACAAAGCCTCCCTTGAAAAACTTGCAGAAGCGCTGATCAGGGAAGAAACCCTTGAAAAAGAAGATGTGGAAAAAATACTTGAAAGTGCATAAGCACAATACTGCAACAGACGCAAGCCAATAGATTCTCGAAAAGTGTTTGAGGGGATTGTGTATGTATTGAGGACCGGTTGCCGGTAGGAAATTTTGGCAAGAAAATGTTTTGTAGTACAAGTCCTGTTCGTTCATATCTTCTCCAATGAAGGAACAACGCTATATAAAAATGGAGAAGAAAAAACTATCTGATATTACCGTTGATAAGCTTAAAAATATCATTCACAACGTTATATCTGAAGATTTGGAAGCAATGGAGAAACCATTGAAATAATGTCAGATAAGAAACGCATGAGACAAATCAAACAAGCAGATAAGGATTGGATAACAAAGAAAAAAGATGCATATACGTCATGGGATAAAGTGAAGCATGTATAAGATAATTCTTTATAAGAATGCCGTCAAATTTTATAACAATGCAGATATTTCCTTACATTGAAATTTACTATTATCGAAAGAGGAAGGGTGCGGCAGAATATTCTTTTTAAACTATCAGATGGGGAAGTATCCCTGTTTTTATTGGCTAAAGCAATTGAACTTTTTATTTCTAAAAAGCAAAGAACATAAAACAGTCGCTGTCCCTATTATCCAAATGAAGCCAAGCTTGCGTGCGAAATTCTCCTTAGCGACAAAGGCTATACGAATGTGAAAGTAGTGGCGACAAAAGATATACCCTACAGAGGATTCTAAATAACCTAAAATTGAAATTGATAACCATGTAATCCACTTGACCGCTAAAGGCCCCGTCAATTCTAGCAAGGCGGTTATTTTTGACCTGCCTGACAAGTTCGGCCGTTCTCTGGGCGGCAAGTGATCACAACGTTAGACATGAGTGATTTCGTATGAGCGATCCCGTGTTCGTCTGCCCACACTGCGGAAACAAGACTCCGCACAAATCCGTTTTTTCTCATAGCTATGTTGGTGACTGGTACGGGTCGGATGGCACGCTTGCGGAGGACCCGCCAACATCGCACTACTCCGGGTACTCCTGCGCGACGTGTGGTGATCTCAGCATTTATGAAAGCCATGACTACGATGCCGGCGAAGAACTTGTCTTTCCGTCGGATGTCCACTTAGACCCATCAATACCAGAGATCGTAGCGAGTAATTACCGTGAATCTAAGCGAGTACAAAAGGTCTCCCCCAACGCATTCGCAGTGCTAATTCGCCGCTCGCTGGAAGCACTATGCGATGACAGAGGCGTTGCCCAAGGAACCCTACACGCGCGCCTAAAGAGCCTTGCGGAGAAAGGCGAGATTCCACCGGTTCTTGTTGAAGTAACTGACGTTCTTAGAACGCTGGGGAATTCCGGAGCGCACAACACAGACCAAGATAAAGATAATAGGGACAGCGACCGTTTTTAGTCAATGGCATTTTGTAAAAACTATCAAGCAACCTCTAAAGTATAATACTTTAAAGTATTCACTTTTTTTAACGATCACGATAAAAAAAATTCTTATTATAGAGGAAGGAAGTCCTAATTGTTTAGCATTATCCTCCTAATTGTGGATAATAATCACAGCATTTAAAGTAGCATTCCCGATATGATATGCTTTCTATATTCTGAAAGCATTGATTTTTGCATGATTTAACTGTAATTTTTGTAAAAGATCAAGTTTTAATATATTCATTTTTAAAAAGAGAAGGTTTTTCTGTTTTCTCGCGTAAAGACACGGAGTTACGAAGGATGAAAAATAGTCCCTATTATTTACTTCAAGATTTCTATTGATAACTATTGTTTTGTATGAGGTGTTTCAATCTACATGCAATGTAGGTGGCAAAAAGGCGAGTATTATTTCCTTTCTTGGGAGTATTCCTTCTTTCGTTTTTTTGATCAAGTCCATTTTTCCCAAAATATTAATATCGCGAATAAGGGTTTTTTGTGTTTTGTTTGCATACTTCTCGGCTATCTGAGGTGTAATATGCTTGACCTTTGATACAGGTATTCCTGCATCATGTTTGGAAAGGTCTAATATTAAATCTCGGCGTCTATGATCAGAGGTCGTGTGTTTATCTTTAAATATAAAGTGAATAAAATTAATCCAGTGAACTTCTAATTGTTGTTTTCTTATTAAATTAATTTGTGATTTTAGGCCGTCAACAAAGCCTTGAAGGGCGTATTCAATAAAAGGTACAATATTACCTCCTGATTTGCTTGCATTGTCTAATTGTCTGTAATATTCCTGTCTCGTTTCATTATAATGATTGCTGAGGAGATGTGCAGATGCTGATGGCACACCGGAGGTTAGTAATATTTGAAATTCCAGTAAACGGGCGGTCCTTCCATTGCCGTCCATAAAAGGATGAATCCATGCAATATAAAGATGCGATAGTATTGATTTTAATATACCGAAAGCAATAGTTTGTCCTTGCGGCGGAACAAACTCTTCATTGAGCCATTGGCAAAGTTTTTTCAATAAAAATTCACAATCTTGTGGTTCAACCGCTCTGTAACGGGCGACATCAACCATACATTTTCTAATTTCTCCAGGCGAGACTTCTTTTTCATTGGGCAATCCTTTTAAAACAAGCCGATTAAAATTTTTAATTTTTTCAATACTAATATGTTTTAGCTCTTCATTTAAAACATGATTTTTTATAAGGTTGCATGATTCAATGATATTATCTATTTCTTTGCCAAGATATTCCTTTGAAGGAGGTAGTTCTAATTTCCCTTCAAGCCTTTTAAGCACTTCTTCTTCTGTTAATGTGTTTCCTTCGATTGCAGTTGTAGCCAAAGCACCTTTTGCCAAATAAACTTGATGCATATCTTCCGCTACTGCGGGCATTAAAGGAATACCTGCGATATGCGCGCATTTCGACTGTGCTTCTCCAAGGAGCATCCAAATATTATAAGGTATTTCCCTTAAATCTGCCTTAAAAGTTATCCATTTATGTGTCTTTTCATATGTCCTCATTTGTGTCCTATTTAAATATATGTATGTAATAAAGATATAATTATTATATATAATATTATGTCCATATAATTGTAATATTAGATACGTTTATTGTCTACTATTTTTATAGAATAATATATTGATATTAGTTAAATAGCCATATTCTATAGAATAGTGTCTTAACACTACGAAGCACACAGACGTTTTTCGATTTTCATAAACCGTTTTGAAATGGAGATGACTGCAAAAATCGTTATTAGAGTCTGATGTCTGAATCCATAAGTAAGCATAACGGCAGTATTTTGAACATCAACTTCTATGCTTTGATAATTGACAAAAAATCTTGCAAAATAGAAATAATATTTCTAAATTGCAAACGTGTTGTCGGTAAGGTGATTCATCTCAGCGAAACTATTCAAATATCTCAAACTGTTCCCTGTTGTGGTCATTGTAGGCCCGAGGCAATCAGGGAAGATCACCTTTGCAAAGATGGAATTGCCTGAATGGCGATACTTTGACATGGAGAGCCTTCTGATTGATTACGGCAGGGTATCGGCTGATATAGGGTTTTTCCTTGAGCAGTACGGCGAGTATTGCATAATAGGCGAGGCGCAGATTTTCCCTGAACTGTTTCCGGCTTCGGGACAAGCGATCACACCATCAATCGGTATGTTGAATTGATGGAAACATATTTTCTTGTCGATAGGCTTATGGGATAGTAGTTTATTCCGGCAGTGAGGATTATAAACTTGACCGGCAAATTGAGGTTAAATCAAGCAATCAATCAATCAATAAATAATCTACTTAAATGATGAATCGATAGGAGCGAAATGGGGGTCGCACTGGCTATTGGTGAGTAATATATTTACATGGTATGTATAATATGAAATTATCGCAAGACAGGAGAGAACAGAATTAGAAGGTGCATTTTATCATATCCCATCAAGAGGCATAAAAGAATTGGTTATCTGTTTCAGGGGAGATTGAGTTTTGGGAATATTAAGGAGTATCATGTTTCAGAATCCAGTCTACTAAGGCGGCACCCCCGATATCACGCCTTGCCTTCTCACTCTCAATCCATTTATGATCTAACATATTTTTAATCTTTGAAACGATTTCCGGGCGGCGTTGTTGTAAATCCTTAAACGCGTTCTCTGATAATTCCATTTCTACTCTCACCTCATTCGGGCAATGGAGCATCATGATGATAAACAACGCATCAAACCTTTCCCGTTCTACCAGCTTCATAACACGTGGGCCTATTTCACAAATCTCTATGATATAGGAAGGCGAGTACTTGTCTTTCGCCAGGTATAACCTATCTTCAATACGTCTGAAAATAATCATACTTTTTTCTGATTGTTAATCAGTCCAGAGATTATAGTCTTTACAATGACCGACACATTCGATTTCAATGCGATTGTCATAACGCAAATCGATTTCCATGGGTTTGATTGCATTTTCATTTCTGTCGTACATGATTTTTATTTTAGGCCGTAAAATAGTATCTTCATTTACCGACATTACATATCCGGTAAATCCTTTATAGATGCCGTTTTTGATCCTGATTTCCGAACCTGTCGGGTATTTGGGGGTAATGCTCAAAAAAACATCCACCAATTCTCTGTTGAAGTGTTTTCCGGCGCCTTTTTTTATAAGCTCATATACTAAATCAGGAGGGATTCCCGGGCGGAATGGACGATCTGAAATACAGGCGTCGTATACGTCCGCAATCGTGGCAATCTCCGCAACCATAATCAATTTGCCATGTTCTTCATAGGTTAATTTGTTGGTATTGATTTTGTTAGTGCCTTTGAGTCCGCGCGGATAGCCTTTTCCATCCTGCCTTTCATGATGTTGGTAAGGCACATGAGCGGAAATTAAGCCGATGTTGTCATTGTCCCGTAATAATTCATATCCGAAAACAGGGTGTTGTTTTATCAAGTCATATTCTTCCGCGGTTAATTTGTCGGGTTTATTGAGTATCTTCTCGCTTACAAAAATTTTTCCTATATCATGAAGAAACTCTCCAATGGCTAATTGTTTTATTTTTGAATCATCCAGGCATAGTTTTTTCGCGAGGACGAGGGAGATTACCGCAGAATCCACGGAATGTTCATAGGTGTAATTGTCAACGGATTTTATCGAATTTAATCCTGACAGGAGATCATGGCTCATGATTTCTTCAAGAAAGTGATAAATATGCTTTATCAACTGGTGAAAGGCATGGCTTGCCAGAAAGTTCTTCTTAATTTTTGAGTGTATGCATTTAATGATTCCTTCCCCTGTTTCCGCTTCTATAGTTACTAAGGAATTTCGGGTTGTCTCGTAAACTCTTAAAATATCCTTTGTTGCCATCATGCGGATTTTATCGGAAATCGGGTCTTCAATAACAATATCCTCTGTATTTTTATCCTCGATAAAGAGATTCAGGAATCCTCTTTTCTTCAGAATATCAATATAGCTCTGTGTTAATTTCACTCCCTTTTTTAGCAAAATTTCGTAGTTGTCCCCATATATTGTTCTGCCAACAATCATTCCGGGAGTAACCGTATCTATTCTTTTTTTTATCATGTAAAAGTGCTCTTATCTTGGTCAAGTGACCTGTTTTTTTCAATACTATTTATTAAACAACAAGATTAAAATTTTCTCAATATTATAAAAAAATCCTGAAAAGAATTATTCGTCAGATTGCATGTACCCTGTTTTTAACATCCCAATCTCATTTGGCGCCAGTTCCGCAGTATTGTCATTAATTTTATACGTTTCTTTGTAATGGTTGAGCATTGCGTTGGAATTTTTGTAGCCCAATCGCCTACCATAATTGACAATACACATGGTGCGCGCTTCGACAAAGGAAAATCCGTTGAATTGTAAAGCGGCAACAATACATTTTTTCATGTGATTGAGGTGGTAGGCCGTGGTGCGTGCAAAGAAACTATTGGTTCCTTTGAATAAATATTGGACGTCAATGGGATTGTCCGGATTGCCGGCGGGAGTGGTTAATGTCCTGAAACCCTTCGGGGTGAGGGGAGAAACCTGTCCTCCGGTCATTCCGTAAATTTCGTTTGCGTAACAGATGACAGTGATGTTTGTATTTCTCCGGATGGCATGCAAAAGATGATTGCCGCCGATACCCATCAGGTCGCCATCGCCACTTACCACCACTACATTCAGTTTTTCATTCGCATACTTGATGCCTTCCGCAACAGGAATTGCCCTGCCGTGAGTGGTATGTACGGAATCAAGATTAAAAAATCCCGCGCTTCTTCCTGAACAGCCAATTCCCGAAACAACTACGGTGCCTTGCAAGGGGTAGTTAAGTTCATAAAAGGCCTGGCATATTGTTTTCAGCACAATACCATTGCCGCAGCCGGGACACCATGGGGTTGGCAAAATATCCAGCTTCAGATAACGTTTAAATTGAACATCTTTTATAGCATTGTTTTCCATAGTAAAAGGTATTTTTTATGTAATAACTCCCGACAATGCATTCTTTATTTCTTCCAGGTTTATGCGTCCCCCGAGAACAGGGATTAATGTTACTTCGCGGTGCAGCATGCGCTCTATTTCGTGTGCATATTGGCCTGCGTTCATTTCCATAACGATGATGTTTTTATATTGGGCTGCGATGTGCCTGAGGTCGTCAAAAATAGGAAACATCAGTATTGGCCGGAACAATGAGACATCATTGTTGAAATGATATGCAACCCGGGAAAGCGCTCCGAAAGAAATAAGCAATGTATCGGTTTTCTTCCGGCATTTTCTATATTCGTAATAGTTATATTGTCCCGCGACATGCAATTGTTTTTCACGCAGTCGGGAGATGAGGTTTCTGTGATTGTCAGCATCAAAAGTTTTTGGCAGAGAACCATTATGTGATAACCCGGTGAAATGACGATTACCGCTTCCGAGCGGAAGCCGTTCGCGGTTTTTGATGGCAACGTTGCTGGCAGGAGTAATGGTTTCGCAGAGGTGGCTTATATAGCCATCACTCAGCAGAATAACAGGGCTTAATGACTCTTCCGCCGCATTGAACGCGCTTATCGTATGAATATAAAGTTCCGCAACGGAATTGGGATACAATACTATCGGAAAATAATCTCCATGGCTTCCGTGGATACATTGTATGATATCTCCCTGCGCGGGGAGAGTAGGCATGCCGGTGCTTGGCCCCACCCTTTGTACGTTAACAATCACCAGCGGCACTTCCATCATATGCGCAAGGCCGATGTTTTCCTGCATCAAAGAAAATCCCGGGCTGGAAGTGGCGGTCATTGCTTTAAGTCCGGCTAAAGATGCGCCAATAACAGCGCTTAATGAGGAAATTTCATCCTCCATCTGCAGCACTTTTATTGTTTTTCTATTGGCCAGATCGTGAATTATCTCTGATGCGGGAGTTATGGGGTAGCCAGAAAAGAATGACAGACCTGCAACCTCAGCTGCCAGTGCAATCGCCTGATTTCCCTGTAATAATTGTTTAGACATCCACTTCCTCTATTTCAATGGCTATATCGGGGCAGTAACGCTGGCAGGTTCTGCAGGCAATACATTTATTTAATTCCATTAACATCTGGTTTTTTATTTCCAGATTCTTGACCGGGCAAAAATTTACACAGATACCGCAGCGTTTGCAATATTTATGGTTTATATGAACTATTCCTTTTTGTTTTTTCCCGATATTTTTTCCCACCGGTTGATTTTACTGCTTCATAAAATATGAGACGCTTATTTATGGCGTATCAATTGCTTGATGTAGGAATTTCAAAGTCGAGATTCTTCCCCGCCCGCCTGTCCGTCTGGCACGGCAGGCGGGGAAGAATTTAATTTATTACAAGTATCGATTAAAAATATTCAGTTTAACAATAATATAGTATGAATTCTAGGGATATTTACGCATGGTTTTTGTTGAGAATAAATATCTTGGCAAGATTGAAAAGTAAGAAGATATCCTTTGTCAGGAAAGGCATCTTTGTTCTCTGGAAATTTAATGCTGAACCCTCTTTTTGATTTTTTGTGAGGATTAACTATTGTTTTCGATCAATTCTCTTAGAACGTTTAAATTTGTCACATCCATATGTTCTTCTTTCGGTGTTTCCAGTATTTTCGGTATGTGTTTCATAGTGTTCATAATTAGTTTGAAAGGCTCTATGCCAATAGCTCCCTTTCCGATATGTTCGTGACGGTCAAGTTTGCTGCCCAGAGCGCCCTTTGAGTCGTTCAAATGAATGGCAAAGAGGTTGTTCATTCCTATTATGGTATCAAATTCTTCCATCGTTGTTTCGAACCCAATCTTTGTTCTTATATCATAGCCCGCAGCAAAGGCATGGCATGTGTCAAAACAGATGCCTATCCGCTCGGAACCGATGTCATCAATAAATTGCCGGAGTTGGTGAAAATGAGAACCCACACTCGACCCCTGACCGGCGGTGTTTTCCAGCAAGATTTTGACGGAAGAATTTTTTGTTCTTTGGATGACCGATTTTAACATTCCGATTACATTTTTCATGCCGGTTTGTTTGCTGGCATTTTTTGCAGAACCAGGATGTATAATAACATGCGCAATTCCCAGTTCATCGCATCTTTGAATTTCTCCTACGAGAGAATTGTAGGTAAGCGTATGTATTTTCCTGTCATTGGTGGCGAGATTTACAAGGTAGGATGCGTGTGAAAAAATTGTTTTAATATTTGATTGTTGCAATCTTTCTCTAAAAATTCTTTTTTCTGCGGGATCAATGATTCTCTCTTTCCATTGGCGCTGGTTTTTCGTAAAGATTTGAAACGTGTCTATCCCTAAAGACGCGGCTTCACTGAATGCGTTATGCAAACTGCCTTTGATTGAACAATGTACCCCCAAAAGCATACGTTAAATAGAAATAGTAACGTTATCTATAATCATTACGCTCATTGCGTAAAACGGTGAAAAGTATTTTAACTTATACATGAGCCGGGAAGATGTTTTTTTGAGGAGTAGACATTATTTGAAGATTATGTCATAACTATTTTGGACATTATGGGAAATGATTTTTCGTGATGTGGCTGTTTTGTTTTTTGTCATTTTGTCATAAACGCCTGCTATAATCAGGGAAGTTATAAAAAAAATGAATCCACACACAATAACCCGTGTATCTTTTGAAGTTATGCGGAGAATATTATAATTTTGGCCTATGTAACTACCTGTTAGCAGACTAATTACCGGAAAGACAAAAACAAGCATTATGCTTCTGTAAGGAGAATTGATTGTTTTTTGTGTTACTACGAATTGCCCTTCTTCTAAGCCGGGAACCGTTTCAACTTCCAGATATTGAGAACTACTTTTTACCTCACCGCATCCGCTGCAGCTTTTGCAGTTTTCTGTCGTTTGGCTGAGTAATTCGATGGTTGTTTTGTTGCCGTTAATATTTTTTATAATACCCGTTTCTTTTATTTGCGTTTCTTTAAACATAGATTATCTCTGAGGATTTATTGCGATGACGATGGTGTTTGTGGTGAGTTGCCTACTTTTTCCCGCATAAGTTTTCCAACCTTGAACACAACGACATTTTTTGCCGGTACAAAAGCAACTTCTCCGGTTCTTGGGTTTCTTGCCTTGCGTGCCGCACGCTGACGAATTTCGAAAACGCCAAAATCGCGCAATTCAATGCGATTGCCCTGTGAAAGCTCTCCGATAATCTCATCCAAAAACATTTGAATTGTTTTTTTCACCACCATATGTGTGTTGTCTGTCTTTCTGGCAATCTTTTCGCACAGATCCCTTTTTGTCGTTGTTTGCTGCATCGCATATCTCCTTAATTATAACGGTAAGTATAGTACTGGCAACATATAGAATCATTTAACCGAACGAATGAATTAAAATAAAAAAGTTATTCCTTTCACAGGTTTCGGGGATTATAAAAAGGCTGTAGCCTAATCTTAACTAACTTCTAGGCATGACACTTACGATTAGTTCGAACATATTATCAATTCAAAAGATCAATGTCAATAAGAATTTACGACTATTATATAACCAAACGCGGGTCTGAAAAATCAGATTCTAACCTCTTGTTTTTATATAAAAATACTTGACAATAAAACGGAGAATGCGATAGTATACTGTTTTTAATACTGCTGTTTTAACAGGAGCCATAGAGCATGAAAGTAAGAATTAGAAAAAGTTCGATAAAACGGAAGAAAATGTGTGGTTTTAGAAAGAGAATGCGGACAAAAGGCGGACGTGCTATTTTAAACAGGAGACGCCGCATTGGAAGAAGACCGCTATTGGATGTTTGAAAAAAACGGGAAATGAGAAAGAGACCCTAAATATTGCAAATAAAATATTTAGGGTCTCTTTTTGTTGAGAAACTAATCGAGAATAATTGCTTCTACCGGACATTCTTCTGCAGCTTGCCTACAGGAATCTTCTACATCCGCAGGAACTTCAATGTCTTTTGCCTCAGCTAAATCACCACTCATATAAAATATTTCAGGACACGTTTGGGCACAAAGCTCACATCCGGTACAAGCATCTGCGTCTACTTTCGCGTGCATAAAAAACCTCCTTGGAATACAAAATAATGTGATTAAAAGTATTAAAAACGTTCTCAATAAAGAATATCAAGTTTTCCCCCTTACACCTCCTTCCTAACGATTCTCTTTTTTGCCGGAAGATTTGTTGCTGTAATGCTTTTTGAAAAAAATATTCCTTTGTCAAAGTTGAAAAAAGCTAAAAATTCTCTTTATAAGGGAAATAGTAATAGTAATAATTATCATGTTATTAGATAAAATACAACAATCTTTTTTAAACTTTTTTACCTTTGTGTTTGTAATCGAAGTTGTCCGCATGCGGCATTTACCTTACTTCCTTTTTTCTGCCGGACAGTAGCAACAATTCCGTGATTGTTCAGTATTGTACAAAACATTTCTGCTTTTTTTTGTGATGGCGGGGCCAAGCTATATTCTTTTATTGGGTTGAGAGGGAGGATATTCACATTGCATTGAACCCCTTTTAACATTTGTGCAAGCGAATGGGCATCCTGAATTGAATCATTAATGCCATTGATAATAGTATATTCAAAACTGATATCCCTGTGTGTGGCATTAAAATATTCCTGTGCGGCGTCTATGATATTTTTAAGCCCTGTTTTTTTGTTTGACGGGACTATTTTGTCTCTTACCGTATCGTTTGGTGCATGAAGAGAAATGGCAAGATTTACCTTGAGACCCTCTTTTGACAATCGTCGGATTCCCGGTATGATACCAACGGTTGAAATGGTGATATTTCTGGCTCCTATCCCTAATCCCCAATCGGCATTTATAATCCTGACGGCCTTAATCACATTTTCATAGTTGGCAAGCGGTTCCCCAATGCCCATAAAAACAATATTCGTAATATGTTCGCTTGAGGGAAGATGGTTTTTGATATGGAGAACTTGTTCTATTATTTCCCCGGTGTTAAGGTTCCTCTTCAAACCTAATATGCCGCTTGCGCAAAATTTACAATCCATAGCACAACCGACCTGCGTTGAAACACATACAGTCTTCCTTTTGCCGTCTCTTAACAGCACACATTCAATGAAATTGTTGTCTGGCAACTGAATGAGGAATTTTTCCGTTCCATCGTGTGAAGTGTTTATTGTAAATATTTTAGACTGAAAAACCTGGTATGTTGCAGCAAGCCGTTCACGAAAAGACGTGGGAATATCAGACATCTGAGAAAACTGTGTTGCACCTTTGTCATAAATCCAGGAAAGCATTTGTTTTCCCCTGTAAGAATGCTCTCCCGATGAAGTGCAAAGTTCCATTGCTTCAGATAAGTGCATTTCAGTAATCGAAATACATTGTAATTTGTCCATCGTTGTTTTATTCAAAAATTTTTACGGTAAGGGGAAAAATATTGCTAAGATTTCTTCAATATTGATTTAATGAGATTCTTGAAATCTTCTGATTTTATCAAGAGGGAAGTTCCTGCAAAGGCTGCACATGAAGCCATCATGGGACTCAAGAGTCGTATCCCTTTAAAATAAAGAGTGTTGTTTCCCTCTGAAACGGGAAGTAATTTTAGAGTAATAAAGCATGCAAGCGCCATCGCAAACGAGGCAATTATTGTTTTTATGAGAGAAATAAAAACGTCTTTTTGAATTTTGATAAGAAGTTTTTTTTGTAATAAGAGGGTTAAAATAATTATTTGTATAATGGCGCTAATGGCAGTAGAAAGGGCAAGACCGCCTTCTTGTAGCACCCATATAAGTGAGAAACTCAAAGCCAAATTTAAACAAACACATAATGCGCCTATTTTAACGGGAGTAATAGTGTCTTTAAGCGAATAAAATGCCCGAATCAGCACATGGAGACCACAATATGCCCAGATACCGGAGGCGTAAAACAAGATTACGCGGGAGGTTCTCAAAGCCGATTCGGCGTCAAATTGATTTCTTTTATAAAGGAGGTCTATAATGGGGTTCCGAAGCATAATAATACCAATAGACGCAGGGATGCCGATAAAGAGAATGAATTTTAAAGCTTTATTGAAAGTAAGAGAAAAGCTTTCCCAGTCTCCGCGTGCCGCATGAGTGGAAAAGAGAGGAAAAACCGCGGTAGCCATAGCAACGCCAAAGACTCCTAACGGAAACTGGATGAGCCTGTCGCTGTAATACAGAACGGATGCGGCGCCGGCTTTCAGTGGGAAATGGACGTTTATTCCTGCAAAAGTAAAATGATCGTGACCTTCTTTTGTCGAGGCAAGCCCGACGGCTATGATACTGTCAATTAATACATTGAACTGTACTATTGCCAATCCAAAAATAATAGGAGCCATTCGTGTAAAGAGTGATTTCAGACTGGGATGTGAAAGTTGAAGCGATGGCCGGTAATAAAAACCTTTCTGTTTGAGAAATGGCAGGTGTACATACATCTGGATCATACCTGAAAAAAAGATGGCGATTGCCACGGTATAAACCATTTTTTCAAGAGGGTTTCCCGTATAAAAGGAGAAAATTGCCCCGGATATCCAGCAAATATTAAGAATCATGGGAGCGAATGCGGGGATGAAAAAGTGGCGCACTGTGTTTAATATAGCTCCCATAAATGCTACAAGGCAAATAAAAAATACGTAAGGGAACATGATGATAAGTAGTTTTAAAATAAGCTGCCATTTTTCATGAACATGGAATAGTTTCGGAATCGCGAAAAAAGTCCCTTCGCCAATTAAAACAATTCCCCCTAAGATGATGATGAGGAACGTTGCGACAACATTTACGAATTTCCATGCTTCCGTGTTACCATATTTTTCCATATGTTCGGTAAATTCCGGTATAAAAGCCGCGCTGATGGCTCCCTCTCCGAATAACCGTCGAAAGAGATTGGGAATTTTAAATGCGACAGTGAAGGCATCCCATATTACGCCTGTCCCGAAAAGACCGGCGCACACAATATCCCGCGCCAACCCAAGTATGCGGCTTAAAAAAGTACAGATGCTGATAGTTTTTACGGAAGAAATTAAATTTTTTGTGTCAGACATGGAGAATTGATAGTGGTATTTTTGATGTACGATGTATTTGTTTTTTATTTACGACATCATGATTCTAATACTATTTTCCTCGTTTGCAATGTGATTTGGATTTCTTGTTGTGAGTGTCTTCATATTTTAAAAATAGTTAAAACAAACGCGTTCGTAAATAAGTGAAAATTTTGCAATAATTTGCTTGAATTTTACTGTTTATGTGATACATTGTCTCATGTTAAAAGGCAAACCAACTGTGAAGTTGGGACGCAAAGCCATGGGTCTTCCGTATGCATGAAGAGTGCCAGGTTGCCAGTAATAAACGTGTTTAATATTACTATTCAGGTGTAAGCTTTATTACTGATTTGGTTACCGTTAAACGACCCAAGGCGGCATTTTTGCTTGCTTTGGGTTTTTTTTTGGATAATTGTCAACAGGCGTGAAAATTTAAATGCCAGAGATAATAAAAAGGATGCGATGGTAATAATTATGATAGAGTAACGTTAATATAATGAGCCCCTTTATACCTCCTGATTAAGGTTTTCCTCCCCTTCACCCCCCTTAATAAGAGGTATAAGGGGCGTTTATTAAATACGGATTATTCCAAAAGTATTTTATTGTGATGATTCTTTTTTGTCTTTATCACTTTTTGAATCATAATCCTTCGCACACCGAAAGCCAATACTTTTATTCCTGTCTTCCGGCTTTCCGAATATCCTCACCGCGCATCTCATTTTATAAGCATAGGGAGCAAACAGGGAAGCGCCCTTAATTATTTTTGACCCTGTGCTATAGTCAGGTCCCTTTGGATTCATACTTGGGCTTTTTTGGTAGTATTCCGGGTGATACCAATCATTACACCATTCCGAAACACTGCCAATAACATCATAACAACCGTAAACGCTTTTTCCTGTTTCAACACTGCCAATTACGAGAGACCCGCTTGGCCCAACATTCGCAAGTTTTGCGTCCCAAACATTGCCCCATGGATATCTTCGCCCGTCTGTTCCTCTGGCAGCTTTCTCCCACTCTGCTTCCGTTGGAAGACGTTTCCCTGCCCAGGCGGCATATGCGTATGCGTCATACCAGTCAACACGGGATACGGGATAGTCAGGGTAATCATAATATGGGTAGTCCCAGTTTGTATGTAAAGTGCCTGGAGCATGGTTTTTATCTTTTGGTTCATCCGGATGGCATTTGCTGTGGTCTCCGGTTTCTTTTATATACTGCAGAAATTCCCAGTATAAGGCGTTTGTAACTTCATATTTATCAATATAGTACGAGTCTAAATATACTTCGTGTTGCGGTGATTCTTCAGGAATAAATTCATCCTCTTTTGATCCCATAACAAACTTGCCGGCAGAAATTAAGATCATTTCGCTCCATTTTTCACGATTTTTCTCTAGCGCAGCTTTCATCTTCCTGCATCTTTTTTCTAAAGTACGTTCTTTTCTCTTTTCTTTTTCATCAGGCGAAAGTCCTTTTTCCAGTTTATATATATAGGTGACAACGTCTTCGTATATTTTTAGATAATTTCCCTGGGATTTTTGTTCTTCGGGGAGCGCTTCTAACAATTCTGCGCATGTGTCCAAGTGAAACAAAGCTAGTTGCGGATTGGCTAATTTCCAATAAATACCGGCCATGTTGAAATGCGTGCTAACATTTTCAGGATGCAACAGCACTGCCTTTTTATATTCATGGAGAGCTGCGGTATAGTTTTCTTCTTTTTTTAAACGGTTTCCTTCTTCAATGTGGGTTTGTATTTTTTTTGCAATTTCGGCGGGAGTAAGATTCGCAATGCTTTTATTGATGTCTTTCTGATCTTCAAGTGGCTGAACGATCAGAGGGGTTCCGTCCTTTTTGCAGAATTTTTCGCCGGGTTTTGCCTTTTCTTTACATGTTGGGCATATCAGATCCTCTGCGGTATATTCGATAAGCTGTTTGCCGTCAATGCTGCAAAAACCGACGTCTCCGGGATATATTCTGCCGCAATCCGGACACAGCTTGTTTTTTGTCGCATTTTCTTCCGCTAATAGTGTGTTTTCAATATTGTTTTCAACCGTATCCTGAGATAAAAGAATATTACAAAAAGATACGTTAATGATGATCAATAGTGTTGCAAGATAAGAAAATTTCAAAGAAATAAACCTCCTTATGAGATGAAAAAAAGAAAAAGTTATTAGATAAAAATGAAGGGTTATTTTTCCAGAGGTGCATTTGATCGCTGTTTGTTTCAGCAGATCAAAATTATTTTAAATAGGCGTTTTTTCCCTGGCTGACCGGTTTAATTTCCGACTATTTCAGCCTCATCTTCTCCCTGTTTTTTCCGCTGCCAGTTGGACCACTTTCCCCATTCGATGTATTTTTTCCCGTCAGATAACCAGTACTGGGTGCCTTCCCTTTCTCTCGAACAGGTCAAACCTTCTGCTTTTCGTACTTGAGTTTGTTTGATAACTTTAAAAAAATAACAATCTACCTGGTGGAAATTTATTTCGGAACTGTTTTTAACCTCTTTCAATTCAAGATCATTAAAGGATAACTTGTTTTCCGTAAATTTTTTTTCATCCACGGGAATTTCATATGTGATAATGTCAGTGACTTTGATGGAAACGGCGGTTGGTTTTTCATCAATCCATGGTATTGGAACGGTGCCGCCATACGGGGCAAAGGACTGATGAAAGCTAGGGGCTTTATCTCCCGGTTGCCTGGTTGTATCGATAATACCCCCACCGGAGTGTTGTGCCTGCGTGTCTTTTTCCGTTATAAAAACAAACGATAATAACCCTATCAGGCATATTGTATGTAAGCTGAATAATTTATTATATTTAACCTTCATGATAAAATTCCTTCTGATGATAAAAGCCACAATTAAAATTAATAATTTGAAAATTCTACATGAGTATGAAGGACTTGTCAATTGTTTTGGAAACGAACTGAACAACTATACGTTGTCATAAACAAACATACAGGGGAAAAAGTTCGCGGAGAACGGGTATTTTTCAGCAATAAATTTTGACAGCGAATTCTGGTTTTGTATGATTCTTTATTCTTGACATAAATTTTTTATGATATTAAGATGAATGCAGTTAATAAATTTTTGTTAATACGGTGTTTACAATTGAATTGCGAGTCAAATTTTTAATGGGAAAAGGCCAAAATATTCTTATTGTTGATGATGATGATTTGATAGGTACATCGCTTAAGAATATGCTCGAAGAGTGCGGATATCATGTCTACGTGGCGAACCATGGAGATAATACCACCACATTATTGAATAAATGTGAAATTAATTTGGTTTTGTTTGATTTTCGTTTGTACAATGAACCTGAATTTTTGTCGGTAAAAAGGATAAAAGACGCCTTGTCAAATGCAATTATTATCGTCATGGCGGACCAGTCAAATGTGGGGAAGGTAATCAAAAAACTATGCATGGATACGGTTGACTACATCCTGAAACCTTTCGATACTGATTATTTGAAAAAAACGATCGAGAAAGCGCTTTACAAGCAACAATTGGAATTGAATCTTAAAAAGGCGCTATTCGATAAAGAAATTATAAATAACATAAACAAATCAATTGCTACCAGCATTGATATTCGTGAAAGCTTTTCTGTGGTATGTGGTGAATTAAAAAGGATTATTCCGTTTGTTCGGGCATGCTTAATTATTTCAAATGAACAGGGTCAATGGTTTCAGGTGTTTGCATTGGCAAAAAAGTATGATTTTAGCGAAATTAATGCGGGAGAATCTTTTCCCATGGAGGGCAGCCTTTTAGAAAGAATCATTCAAACGGGCGAGCCAATAATAGTTAATGACACGAGAACAGGATATTTTTGGACTGACAAGGTATTATCGAACGAAGGAATACTTTCACGGCTGGGTTTCCCTCTGATACACAAGGGGAAAGTGCTTGGCGCAATCACATTTGGCGCTAAGGACGTAAACAGTTTCGACGAGCAGTGCTATTTCTACCTTTGGCAGATAGCTCCTCAACTCGCAATAGTGCTTGAGAACTCTATATTATTCAGTCGGATTAAGACTTCGGAAGAACGATACAAGATGTTGTTCAACTATGCGGCAGATTCCATGATGATGATAGATTTGAATGGAAAGATACTTACGGTGAACAGGCGCGAGGAAGAAATTATCGGATATCAAATGGAAGAACTTATCGGCAAGTATGTCTTTGATTTTCTGACGAATTCTTCAAAAAGAACGGTTATTTCGCTTTTATCAATGGCGATCAATAAGAAGGTTCCAACCACTGAAATTGAGGTAATCAAGAAAGATAAACAAATATTGGTGATGGAACTTGATATTATTGTTGTCAGAGAGAGGAATGATATTATTTATATATTGGCGCATTTCAGGGATATATCCGAAAGGAAAAACCTTGAACTGGAATTGAAGAGGGAAAAGGAGAAACTTGATAATATTGTAAGTGAGATTGGAGCGGATCTTCTCGTTATTGGAAGGGACAAAAAAATTCACTGGGCAAACAAACGGCTCATCAATAATCATCCTCTCGGCAAAAACATTATAAATCATACGTGTTTTGATACGTTTTGCAATCTTCAGGATGATCCGGTTGACTGCCCTTCCTTTAAAGTATTTAAAACCGCAAAGATTAACCAGGCAGAGCGTGTGGTTTATAATAATAGCAATAATAAAAAGAAATTTTGTAATGTAATCAGTTCTCCTATTTTTGACAAAGAGGGAAAGGTTGTTCAGGTTCTGGAATTGATCCAGGATGTCACGGAAAAAAAACGGGAGGAAGAAAGGCAAAAAAATTTACAGCAACAACTTATACACTCGGACAGATTAATCTCCATCGGAAGGCTTGCGGCAGGCGTTGCCCACGAGATCAATACTCCTCTGGCAATTATTTCTGGTATGACGCAAGGATTTCTTGAGAGGAAGAAATCGTTTAACAATGAAACAATAAAAGAATTTAAAACGATACAAAAGGTAACAAAACGGATAGAAAAAATTGTTAATTCCTTATTGGAATTATCGCATTTTGAAGGGAATGAACAGCCAAGGTCTGTCAATATCAATAAAATTATAAAGGAAACTGTTACGCTTGTAATAGAGACTTTTACGAAAAAAAACAAGAAGGTTGTTTTGAAATTATCCTCCGGATTGCCAAAAATCAGAGGTTTTGCGGAGCAATTGCAGCAGGTAATAATGAATCTGTTGATTAATGCCGATGACGCTACAAAACCCGGCGATACTGTCTCTATTACAACAAGTATGAAAAACAAAAATACAATTAATATCGCTTTTGAAGATACCGGCATAGGTATTCCGGAAAACCAGATATCAAGAATTTTTGATCCGTTTTTTACAAATAAAGAAGTAGGGAAAGGAACCGGATTGGGATTATCCATTACGTATGGTATTATAAAAAGACATAATGGCGCTATTTCTGTAACGAGTGAAGTGGGGAAGGGCACGAAATTCGACATTAATTTACCCATAAACTTTGAAAAGGTAATATATTATGGATAAAGGTGTAAAAGTATTGGTTGTGGATGATGATGTTGATTATAATTCATATTTAACCAAATTTTTAGGAGAAGAGGGTTATATCGCAAAAGGCATTACAAAGCCTTTGGAAACCATCGGTACTTTGGAGCAAGAGAGATTTCACATCGTCATTTTAGATTTAAAAATGCCGCAGATAAGCGGCACAGAGTTGCTTAAAGAAATAAAATCAAAGTTTCATAATATTTGTGTCATTATATTAACCGGCTATCCCTCCTTTAAAACTGCGGTTGAAACGATGAAGCTTGACGCATTCGATTACTTAAAAAAACCATTTGATTTAAATGATCTGAGAAAAGCATTGTATAACGCGCAAAAGACCTATTGTCTTATCAGAAATTCAAAAGATAAACTGAAAAGTGATGTGGGGAAAAAACTTAAATTTTTGAGGAAAAGCAAGAAGATTACCCAAAAACAATTAGCAAACCGGACGGGTTTATCTCCAAGTCTATTGTCACAGATTGAAAATGGACAAATCGCCGCTTCTCTTGCTACATTGGATAAACTATCGGCATCTCTGAATATTAAATTATCGTATTTTCTGGAAGAAGATACTGCGGAAGTCATTACAAATAATTACTGATATTATAACATCGATTTTGTTGGAGCTTGGAATACATGGATAAACTTTTTCATATCGTTTCGAATTTAGGATCGCCAAAAATTATGGTTATCGGGGATTTGATGCTTGATAAATATGTTTGGGGAGAAGTCCGGCGTATTTCACAGGAAGCTCCTATCCCAATAATTAATGTTTCTACAGAAGATGTGCGACCTGGCGGTGCAGGAAGTGTTATCGCAAATTTAAAACTATTGGGAGCGGAGGTTTTTGCATGCGGGGTTATCGGAGATGATTTGCACGGCAATGTTCTTTTGCAGATTTTAAAAAAAATGAATTTTGATGTTGCTGGAATCGTTGTTGATAAAAGCCGCCCAACAACAATGAAGATGCGATTAATGGGACATTTGCAAACCGCGGGAAAGGGCATTCAACAACTATTGCGTGTCGATTATGAAAAAAACCATCACATTTCCAAAGAAGTAGAACAACAATTAAATATTTACCTGAACGAAAAGATAAAAGAATGTGATATTGTCCTTGTGTCTGATATGAACAAAGGTCTGCTTTCCGATTCGCTGTTAAAGACTATTATTAATCTTTGCCGGGAACATAAAAAGGCAATAATCGTAGACCCAAAACTTGTAAGCGATTATTCATGTTACAAGGGGGTTACTGCTATTACTCCAAACAGATATGAAACGGAATGCGCCACGGGAATTAAAATTACCGACAACAATAGTTTGCATCGGGCTGCAAGCAAATTTGTCTCTGATCTGGCATTGGAACATTGCATTATTACCATAGATAAAGAAGGTATGTTTCTTTATCATAAAAACGGGGAAGGAAAGGTATTTCCTACCACTCCCAGAGCCGTGCATGATGTGACCGGTGCGGGTGATATGGTGCTTAGCATGTTTGGTATGGTAGTGGGGAAGGGGTATAGTTTTGAGGAAGCCACATTGCTGGCAAATATTGCGGCGGGAATTGAGGTCGGGAAAATCGGTGTTGTGCCGGTAAGCAAAGAGGAAATACTTAATGAACTTGCGTTCCAGAATAATCAAAAGTCCGGGAAGGTTAAAACTTTGGAAATGCTTGAAAATATTTTAAAAGAACACAGAAGAAAGAACGATACAATTGTTTTTACAAACGGATGTTTTGATATTTTACATGTTGGACACATAGAGTATCTTAAGTTCGCAAGAAAACAGGGTGATTTGTTAGTGGTCGGACTAAATGCCGACAGTTCTATAAGAAAACTGAAAGGACCGAACCGCCCGATTGTTTCTGAAGATGAACGCGCAAGAATGCTTGCCGCATTAGAAGATGTAACGTACGTTGTGCTATTTGATGAATTAACGCCAATGAATATTATTCAGTCTCTAAGGCCTGACGTATTGGTGAAAGGTGAAGACTGGAAAGATGCAGGAGTGGTGGGGCAGGAGTTTGTGGAATCATACGGCGGCAAAGTGGTCTTGGCTCCTTTGGTAGCGGGAATTTCAACCACCAATATTGTTTCCAGAATTATTAAAAAGCATACCCAGAGCGAATCGTTGCAGGACGCCGTTAATTAATAAATACATAAGAAAAAAGAGAATTGTTTTTTTTATTTACAGAAACCTTTCAAAGGCAGCCGTTAACGAGAGATTGTGAAAATTATTTATGAATGAAATTGAACAACAATTACAAGACAATATAAACACCATTAAAAAATTATTGTCAACACACGTTGAGATTGTCAGAAATGTGGCTGATGTGATCGTAAAGGCATTTAAAAACAATAAATATATGTATTTGATGGGAAACGGAGGGAGCGCCGCGGATGCACAACATATAGCGGGAGAGATGATTGGCAGGTTCAAAATGAACAGGCGTCCTCTTCCGGCAGTTGCCTTGACAACGGATAGTTCCGTAATGACAGCGATTGCAAATGATTATGGTTATGAGCTGAGTTTTTCCCGCCAGGTTGAAGCATTGGTAAAGGAGGGAGACATTGTTATGGCTTTTACAACTAGCGGAAATTCAAAAAATATATTGAACGCAGTGAAAATTGCGAGAGGCCTAAAGGCGACAACTATTGGTTTTACCGGGATTGACGGCGGTCTCTTAAAAAACGAAGTAGATTTTTGTATTAAAATACCATCCACAAACACCCCAAGAATACAGGAAGGTCATATTACCATCGGACATATTTTATGTTCTATTGTCGAGAAAGAACTTTTTGGGCCTGTTTCTGAATGAAAAAGAAAAAGGCAGTATTTCTCGACAGGGATGGAACAATTGTTGTCCACATACCTTATTTAAGTTCTCCCGGGCAGTTGAAATTATTGCCCCATGCCGTCGAAGGCATCCGCCTTTTCAAGGATCATGGTTATCTGATTATTGTTGTGACAAATCAGTCAGGTGTTGCAAGGGGATATTTTAACGAAGAATCCTTGGTGGAAATCCACGACAAACTGCAAAAAATATTAATAAAGGAAAAGGCGGAGGTGGATGATATTTATTATTGCCCGCATCATGCTGATGGCGTTGTCGGGCAATACAAGATTCATTGCGATTGCAGAAAACCGCGTCCTAAGATGTTATTTGATGCCGCAAAACAACATAACATTGATTTGTCACAATCCATAATGATTGGCGATTCGGAGGGAGATATTCTTGCAGGGAAAGAAGCCGGTTGTAGATCCATACTTGTTATAGATGGAAATCAGGAAAGAGGTGATGGTTTGCACTTTGGCGCAGACTATGTGGTAAAAGATCTTTTAGAGGCTGCTCAACTCTTTGTTGGGAACAAGAAATAGAGAGTGATTTTTTTTGAAGCCGAATTCAAAAAAAGAAAAGTATACAAAACGTAAAAAACGATGATTGATTGTTAATGAAAACAAGGAGAGCGTGGTTTTTGGTTTTATGGATCGAATATTTGAACCGGAACTTATGGTTGGCGAGGATCAGGCACATGCATATGCGCATGCGGATTTTAGTGAACCACATAATAATTTTATAAAAATGTTTCAGGGTCAGTATTGCAATCGGGAAATAGAAGGTTATGTTCTTGACATTGGTTGCGGTCCGGGGGACATCATGTTTCGGTTCGCACGCGCACACCATAAATGTAGTATTCATGGCATTGATGGTTCAGAGGCGATGATTCGGTATGGGCTGAAGTTTCTTGAAGAAGCGGGTGATATCCGGCATCGCGTTGCATTTATTCAAGGGGTATTGCCGGAAAAGATTCTTCCCAGGGAAAAATATGATGTTATCATCAGCAACAGTTTTCTCCATCATCTTCACAATCCACAGGTACTGTGGGATGTTGTCAGGAAATATGCTATGCCTGCTGCACCAGTATTCATCATGGATTTAAGAAGGCCGAAAAGTATTGACGAAGCGTGTCAACTGACAAAAACCTACGTGGCAAATGAGCCGGAAGTGTTAAGGAAAGACTTTTATCACTCATTGCTTGCTGCTTTTGAAGTAGAGGAAATAATTGAACAATTGGAAATAACAGGGTTACGCCATTTATCCGTGAATATCGCAAGTGACCGGCATGTTATTGTATCAGGATTTATGAAGTAAAATTCTTTTATGGCTTGACAAGGTAGAAAAATTTTCTTATTGTAGCCACAAAATGTTGTATGTTTTTTATTTCTTTGCACTAGCGGTAATAGCCTGAGAAAGGAGAAACATGTCAGATACCCTATCCACGACAGAACTTCTCAATGATTGCCGTTTGTTGTTTGGCTCTAACATTGTAAATATCACCAGTTTTTTGCAAAACATGTTGCCTTCCGAACTCAAGACGGTATATAGGAAAAAGGCATTTGAAACGCACCCGGACAGGGCTAAGATAGTGGGAAAGCTGGAATCCGATATGATGAAGCGCTTTAAGGAGGTGGTCTTGGCATATGAAAGGTTGAATCTTTTCATAAAAAGCCAAAGCATGAAAGGGCTTATTATTGGTGATACTGCAACGAAACAAAAGGAGTATACACAAAATACCGTCCGGAACACGGCGGCACATTATAAAAGACAAAATACAACGACGGAACATTTTTACGAAGGGAAAATTCCAAAGAGAAAACTGCTGCTTGGCCAATATTTGTATTATTCCGGCACTATTTCATGGAGGACTTTGTTGTCTGCTATTTTTTGGCAGAGAAAGCAAAGACCGCTTATCGGACAACTTGCGCGGGAATGGAATATACTAACCACTGAAGATATACGAGAAATTCTGACAACAAGAAACCATAGGGAAAAGTTTGCTGAATATGCGTGCCGGAAAGGTTTTATAACACATTTTCAATATTTAGCTCTTATGGGAAAGCAGCGTATGCTACAACGTCCATTTGGAGAATTTTTTTTAAAACAAAACATTTTAAGTGCCAACGAACTGGAGGAATTAATAAAAAAACAAAAGGAATGGAATATGGAGGTCGTAAGAATGATTCGTCCTTTTGAATATATTATCCAGTGATTCAAACGGCGTAATATCTAAAGTAACATATGAAGGAATTCATTTGTAATATACCAAAGGCGGAACTTCACGTTCATATCGAGGGGACATTAGAACCTGAGCTTATGTTTGCCATTGCAGAGAGAAATAAAATAAGACTTCCTTATAAATCTGAAGAAGATGTTCGCAAGGCATATAAATTTAGAGACCTTCAGTCCTTTTTGGAGATATATTATAAAGGTACTCACGTACTATTGAAGGAACGTGATTTTTATGAAATAACCTGGAATTATCTGAAAAAAGCATCCTCGCAAAATATACGGCATACAGAGATGTTTTTTGATCCGCAAGCACATACTTCGAGGGGTATGCAGTTTGAGGTAATATTCATGGGAATTCTGGATGCTATGAAGGAAGGGGCGGAGAAACTGGGTATTTCTTCAAAATTAATCATGTGTTTTCAGCGTTGTATGAGTGTGGAATCTGCAATGGAAACGCTGTTGTTATCTTTGCCTTATAAAGAGTGGATTATTGGTGTTGGCCTGGATTCTTCCGAAATCGGATATCCTCCGAGAAAATTTGTTTCCGTCTTTGAAAGGGCAAGGAAGGAAGGATTCCTCACCGTTGCGCATGCAGGAGAAGAAGGCCCTCCTGACTATATTTGGCAGGCCTTAAACGAGTTGAAAGTCGTGCGCATCGATCATGGAATTGCCTGTGTAAAAGATATACTATTGGTAAATAAGATGAAAACGGAGAAGATTCCCTTGACGATTTGTCCTCTGTCTAATGTAAAATTACATATATTTGATTCTCTGGCGGATCACAATTTGAAACAGATGCTTGACATGGGATTGACAGTTACCATTAATTCTGATGATCCGGCTTATTTCGGAGGATACCTAAATGAAAATTTTCTGGCAATTCAGGAATTTCTGCATTTAGATCATAACGATATTTATCAACTGATTAAGAATTCCTTCCAGGCAACTTTTCTGACGAGAAATGAAAAGGCGATATTGCTGAAAGAGCTAGACGGTTTTATGTTAAAACGCTCACATCCAATACCTGAAAAGGCTTTCTCATAATGATGGTGTTGTGACTGGTTTAAAACGGGAGCATTCCCAATTTTTTGTAAATCAAAATAAAGCCGACCATAAAGGATCGGCGCTACCATGCAATATGTGTCGTAGCGCGGGTGGTTTATCCCCCGCATAATACCTCCACATTTTACAAAAAATTGGGAATGCTCCCTTTAAAACTGAATGGCGCTTGTTTAATTGTTTTTCAGTTCTAATTGTTGATCACGTACTTCTTCTTGCAAAGCGGGCACGGTCGTCGTAAATAATTCTTTTATCTCATCCTGATTGTAAACAACGGCAGGATCTTTTCCGGTTCTCCATTTTGTGATCATAGAGTATGTCATATAATCGCTATATGCCTTACTATGATCTCCCTTCATGGAATAAATTTGCGCCCTATTGTAATAGGCATCTTCATAAAGCGGATCAATCTTTTTCGCAATCTTATCGTACCATTCCATGGCTTTATCAAGGCGATCCATTCTGTGGTATATTGTGCCGATGTTGTATGCGGCATTCGCATGTTTCGGGTTTCTTCTCAATACTTCCCTGTTTTCGTCTAATGCCTCGTCATACCTTTGCTGTAATGCATAAACAATTGCCCTTTGATAGCGGGCTTCTATATTTTCAGGATCTATTTCCATGGCCTTATTATAATGGGCAATAGCTTCTTCAAATTTTTTTTCCCGCAGGCTGATCAATCCGAAAACGACATATGCATTTGAATATTTTGGATTCACTTCAAGAGTCTTGTTGAGTGTTTTTATTGTTTCATCTATCTTCCCTTGCTTATGTAAAGCAATTGCGAGATTATAATACCCGTTATCATAATTCGGGTCAATTTTAATGGCATCATTAAAGGTTTTTTCCGCATCATCATATAATCCCATATCCAAATAACCAACGCCAAGATTAAATATTATATATGGATTATTTGGATCGAGTTCCAATGCCTCGTTATATTTATTTATTGCATCAATATCCTGTTCAAGTTTGTGAAGAAAAACCCCAAGTTCAACGTGGGTTAACGGATTTTCCGGTTCATTTTCGATTGCAATAACACGCTTCGTATATTCATCCGGCGGAGCGCCTATTTTACTGAATGTTTCTGCCAGCTTTTTATGAGCGTCCAGGAAACCTGGTTTTATATCAACAGCCTTCCTGAAATCCGCAGCCGCTTCTTCCAGTTTATCCAGTTTAAAATAAATATTACCTCTTCCATAATAGGCTACTTCAGAATTGCCATCTGCTTCAATTGCTTTTGTATATTCGTGAAGCGCTTCTTCTAGTTTATTTTCTCTTGCGAAAGAGTTTGCTAACTCAAGGTGAGTTTCCCTTTTATTGCATGCCAGAGAAACACAAATCATGGAAAGTAATGATAACAATAAAAAAAGCTTTAACTTCATCGCTAAAATCTCCAATGAAAATAAAAATTAAAACATTTGAGGCGCTAATTAAGTATATCCAAGTATAGGTAAAATTTCTGGTATTTCAATTCATTTATCATAAAAAAAGGAAGCTGTGCATTTCTGCACAGCTTCCTTATAGCTTTTGTAACCTTATACAGGTTTACAAATTAGTGATGACCATGCGATTCAGAACTCTTCATGCCGAGTTCCTTGAGTTTTCTCTCAATGTACTCAACTTCTTCAGCAGGTGCATGGTGTGTGTCTAACCAGCCTGGATCAGGACAAAGATCGAATATCGTCTTGCCAGGATGATTCTTTACGATGTATGGACCAGTCAACTCATCAAGCCATTCGCCTGTCTTCCAGAATGCTTCCGGCTGCCAGGTAATGCCAGTCTTCTTTTCCAATGCTGCAAGTCTTCTTGCCTGAGAAGCATTCTGCTTTACGTTTACTAACCAACGATCCATACCGAACGATCCGTCTGAATAAGTAGCATCGTTCCATGAACCATGTGCCATACCTTTGTAGATGTATGTCTGGAAGTAACCAACGCTTTCAAAACATAACCTTTCCACATCGGTACAGTTTGACATCCTGAACTCACCGGATTCGCCAGTCTTGCCACCGTAAGCTTCACCATCATGGTAAGCGCCGATCTTCAAACTCCAGAGGTGCTGACCTGACCAGTCAGGACTAAGATCCTTTGGCATCGGGTCTAACACACCATCAAGGAGAAGATCTTCCGCTACCTTGAAGGTTTCACGGTATTTCAAACTGGCATCCTTCACAGATTCATCCAACGCCTGTAATTGCTCGCGGGCGAATCTTGGTGAATGACAGTCATCGCAAACAGATGTCCAGCGATCTCTCTTTTCGGTCCAGATCGGTGCGCCACGATCAGCCATTGACATACCCATACTGGTATAAACTGTTGAGAACCTCTGAACGTTGTGGTGCCCGCCCCTCATGTGACAGTACTGACAGGTCGGACCAACATAGTCAGCATCAGAAAGCTTCTTTGAGAAGTCAAACTGCTCTGGGTTCCATTTGTTTACCTGATACACTACACCATGAAGACCGATATCATAAGCTTCCCAGTCCCTGTGATCTTTACCCCAGTGACAGGTCTTGCATTGTTCAGCGCGTCTTGCAACCTTCGGATCAAACTGATGCCTCTGGTGGCAGGTGCTGCACCTTTCTTCTGAGCTGGTGTGGCAGAAAGTACAACCTGCTGTGTCTCCAGGTGGTCTTTCAATTGACCATGCACACTCAACCTGTGCAAAACTGGAACAAGATGCGTGAGAACCGATACCACCCTGTCCCTGTTCGTTGTACTGTGTCTCATGACATTCTGCCGTTCCGCAAGCCTTTGAAGAAGGCATGGTTAACTTCTGGTGGTTGTTGCCATGGCAGGTATCGCAACCGGTTGGCGCCGGCTCAGCTTTTGAGTGAGCGCTCTTGTTATAATCCCTTACAATACCAGGGGTCATAACTGAGTGACAAGCAATACACTGTTCCAACTTAAATGTACCCTTAATCGGGTTTGAAGGCCTTACCTCATCCCTGTTGTAGGTGAAATCAGGAATGTAGTAACGATACGCAGGTAATGTCTTCCAGAATTTGCTGTATTTTCCCGGATATGGAGACCTCTGTGCATCTTTTGGGTAACCCATATATTTTGCTTTTAAACCAGAGAAAAACACTTTACCGTTGTTATCCGGTTCCCCAGGCATACCATACACTTCATGTGGTACCCAGTGAGTGATAATTTCTACCGCCTTGGCTTCTTTCACCATCAGACTTGAAACTGCACCCATTGCCCCACAACCAATCAACGCTGATGCTAATGTAAGTTTTAAAAATTTACGCATGATACTTTAAACTTTCCTCCTTTCTCGCTTTTCTCGCATGCCACAATCATTGTTTCGATTGCGCTACAATAAATGTACTCCTCCACCTTGAATCCTTCAAACCACCCCCTTTCCCAAATCCTAAATCCAAACGGTTAAGCACTACTTCTAAAGAATATACCTTAAAATAAAAAAACTTTCCCACAGATTTTTTTGGCAAAGTATTATACTTTATCTACACTTCAAGTCAACACAAAAAGCGAATAATTTTTATCCCTTAAACCTAATGACGAGTTGCAGATGTTCCTATTTTAAAAATTGTGTTTTTCCGTTTTTTAGTTGAAAAACAAAGTCAAATTTCCGGTAATGATATGAAAAATTTTAAACATTTTGACAAATTTTCATGTTTCAGCAGTAACCTGACGATGTTTTTGGTTTTTTCAACAAGAACACACATGGCAACATTTGTGCCATTTTGTTTTTTAACATTTTGTAATATGGTAATCCATTGGTAAATAATAGGATAGAGAAATTTTTGCGATTGACATCGGATAAGAAAGAGACGAAAAACGGTCATAGTTTAATGCCAAAATGCGGTGCGATAGTAGTAACTAATCATATGATAATACGTTAAGTCATGGCTGCCATTGGTCATTTGATGGCAAAGGTTAGTCATGGTTTTGGTATATTTTCAAAATTTTACTTTTGGCGCTTCTTTCTCTGCCTCAGATATCTCAAAATAACTTGCCTCTGTTACACCAACTTTTGCAGCAAAGAATCTTCCGAAAAAACTTTTTATATAGGTATTAAGCCCCTTTACCGAATCGTTATAGCGTTTACGTTCAACGGAAATCCGGTTTTCTGAGCCTTCCAGCGTATCCTGTAGTTTCAGGAATGATTCATTTGCTTTGAGGTCAGGATATGCTTCTCTGAATGCCAGTAAACGGGAGAGAAAACTTTCGATTTGTGTTGCCGCTTTTGCCTTATCCGCAATTGTTCCCGCGCTAAAATATCCTCTTCTCGCTTCTGCTAGTTTTTCAAATATCTCCTTTTCGTGCGACGCATACCCTTTTACGGTTTCCACAAGGTTAGGGATAAGATCATACCTTCTCTTGAGTTGTGTATCTACTTGTGACCATGAATTTTTTACGTTTTCATTTAGTGCTACTACTTTATTATACCCTTTAACGTACCATGTAATGATGATGATACCGATAACAACCACAATAGCAATAATTGGTAATAATTTTTTCATAACCGCCTTCCTAATGATGGAACCTTAATTTCGTACTGTTTTGTTTTACCATCTTCCTGATGCGCCGCCTCCGCCAAATGAGCCGCCCATTCCTCCTCCAAACCCTCCGAATCCTCCAAAACCGCCTGAACCTCCTGAGCCAAACCCCCTTGGCCCTCCATAGCCTCCCCAATGATAAGGGAAAACCATCATCCTTCGCCGAAATATGCCGCCAAGTAAAAATGGCAATATAAAAAACATGAAAAGTAATGATGAAAATGGACTTTTGTGCCTTTCTGCGGTCCGACGTAATTTTGATATGTCAGGCATGCCGGTGATTTTGATGCCATTTTCTTCTGCAATTTTATCTATCATAACAACGACGGCCTGAAAAATTCCTTCGCCAAATTGTCCCTTTCTGAAGTTAGGCACAAAAAATGTTCTCCCGAGGGTGCCGCAATAGCTGTCGGGCAATATACCCTCAAGCCCGTATCCTATTTCAAATCTATATGCCCGGTCATTTTTTGCTACGACAATGAGGGCTCCGTTGTCTTTTCCTTTTTGACCCAATTTCCATTTCGTAGCAAGTTCAATAGAGTACATTTCAATTGGTACATTATTGGTGGTATCTATGGTAAGAACAATCATTTGCGCCCCCGTCTTTTGTTCCAGTTCCTGCAAGTATCCGCTGAGCTTGTTTTCTGTAGAGGCATCGATGATATTTGCTTTGTCTTCCACGTATCGTTGAGGCACGGACAAATCTTGTCCATGCGTAACGACAGAAAACAGAAAAATAAAGAAGATAAAACTAATATTTTTTATAGAGGAAAAGTGTTTTTTATGCATTTTTAACTTTAAATTCGTCAATTTTCCCCGCGAGGGCATCGATTTCACAGTATAACTCTTCGAAAATTTCCTTAAGTTCGTCTGCGGAAGGATTCAAATCTTTTGCTTTTATTGCGAGCAATCTTGTAAACGGGTCTATTTTAATATTGCAGCAATCCCGTATTGCAGAGAGAACATTATTTTTTTCTTTAGGGGGTTTTTGATCATACAAGAACAAGACGCCTCGAAAGATAGGGAAATAGCAGGAAATGGTTCCCTTGAACAAATCTTTCAAGATTGTTTTGTTTCCCATGGCTCTTATATACCCCTGACAAATTTGCAGAAGACGGCTTTTCAATTCGCGTTCGCACTGAAGCCTGACAGATGTTTTTTCAATCGCCAAATCTTTCAGGACATCCTCTCCGTATGCAAGCTGATTATTAAGTTTCATATCGAAAAATTCCAGAGGGAATTCCGCGAGAGACCGGTTTATGTAGTTTTTTGTCATTATCAGTGGGGCATGTAGTTTCTTTTTGCCGTATCTTTTCCCCAATGAAGCAATAAAATCGAAAAAAGAAACTTTGATATCTTTAACAATGATTAAAGTATTGATATCGGAATGTTTTACATCGAAATCTTTTGTTATGACGCTGCCGATGATGTAAAGAGAAATAATATTTTCACTGTTATATGACAGAATATCAAGAAGGAATGATTCCACATTTTTCTTTGTTTCTGCGGGTAAATCGGAAAGATTAAGCGTTTCCATTGTCGCGTTCCTCCATAGATAACCAAGGCGGTTTACAGAGTTTCTAACTTTCTCGTTCTTCCAGTTTTTTGCGTAAAGCGATATTTTCCTTTTTGGTTGCTTCCAGATCAAATTGTAAATATTTTATGTTTAATCGTAATGTATCGAGGGTATCTTGTAAAACCCTGAATGATTTAAGGAGTTCCTCGCATTTTTCTCCCATTTCGCCATTTATAGTGAAACCTTTTGATTCGGTGAGTTCTTTGATTTCTTCCAATAGTTTTAACAGTTTGTCCTGGAAAGTTTGATCATCCATAAGGAAAGCCTCCGTGAGGGTTTGTTTCTTGAGACCAGCGGCGCAAAGCGATATAACGTACGATTTAGGTTGGCTAAAGCAGCAGGGCAATTAACCTAAAGAACAAAATAACATCGGGAATAATAAGAGACATAGTATTAAATGTCAAGGTTTAAAATGGTTAAGAACAGAGAAAGGCAATATTGTAAATAAAATTTAAATTTGACAACGTCGCTTTTTGCCAATATAATTTTACAAAATAAGAAAAAATAGCGTTATTTCATAACATTTGCCGCAATTTTATTGTGGCAATTTTGTTTTAAGGAGTCATTTTTGGAGTGGGATGAATCAGCAACGCTGCTGCTGGAGAAAGTGCCGCCATTTGTACAGAAAAAGGTGCGTGATAAGGTGGAAACACTTGCCCGTGAACAGGGAAAAGACCTGATCACCGCGGCGGAAGTGATGGCGGCAAGAGAAGCTTTTTCCGGCAGCCAGAATAAACAGCCTCGCATGGAGAGTAAAAGTACGGAAAACAGCAAACTCTCCGTCCTCAAAAAATATCAAAAATACTTTGACGACCAGGGAAATCCCGTTTTATACCAGGTGAAAGCCTGCAGGGGTGCGGAAGTAAATTGCCCGTTTCTTATTAAAGATTCAGAATATTTATCGGGCAAACTCCGTGAGAAATTGAAGGAATTGCAATTTACTGACAAATTGATCGACAAGATCGAAGGAAGAATCCTGCCTCACCATACGATGAAACTTGCGGTTTCCGGCTGTCCGAACAGTTGTTCCATGCCACAAATTAAAGATTTTGGCGTTCATGCGGTAGAACCGGTTTTTGTTGATGCTGAATCTGCGTGCATTGAATGCATGAAATGTGTGGAAGCCTGCAGGGAAGATGCAATAACGGTAAAGGATGCGCAGGTAAGTATTGATAAAGAAAAATGTGTGCATTGTGGCATTTGTGCGAGGGTGTGCCCTGTCGGCACGATAAAAGCATCAGAAGTCAGATACCGTGTAATGATCGGCGGAAAGGTAGGGCGACATCCGAAATTTGCTATAGAGCTGTTTTCGCAGGCGGATGAATCTACCGTACTGAAGGCATTGGAAGTATGCGTGGAAATGATACTTTCCAGCAAGGAAGAACACCGGTTCAGAACGCTTATAGAACAGCAAGGCATAGAGGAGATAAAGAGCAAAATATGATATTGTGCGATACAGACAGAAAAATACTCCATCGGCTTCAATCAAACTTACCGCTCGAATCGAGGCCTTTTCTGGCATTGAGCAAAGAGCTTGGCATTGATGAAGATACGATAATTGAACGGATAAAATACATGATTGACAACAAGTTTGTCAGGCGTCTTGCCCCGATAATCAACACCCAGGCCATGGGAAGGGAAGCAACGCTCGCCGCAATAAAGGTTCCTGAAGACCGCATTGAAGAAGTAAGTGAAATTATCAATGAATACACCGGCGTATCTCATAATTACCTCCGTAAAGGAAAAAACAAGGAGATACCTTACAATATGTGGTTTACCATGTCCGCAAAAGACGATGAGGAACTCAACAGCAATTTGAAGGAAATAGAGGATCGTACCGGGTTGGTCGTACGGAGCCTGCCTACGGTAAAGAAATTCAAGATAGGGGTTAAATTTAAAATTTATTGATAGCCATGGATGATAAAAACGAAGATATCGATCTTAAACTTATAAAGTATACACAGGAGGGACTTCCCCTCACCAGGACGCCTTATAAGGATATTGGCGTTGCCATAGGAATCCCGGAGGAAGAAGTAATTCAACGGCTAAAAAATCTTTTGGAAACAGGGAAAATCAGAAGGCTTGCGGCGTCAATTGCCCATCGCAAGATCGGCATCAACGCAAATGCCATGTGCGTATGGAAGGTTCCCAAAGAACGGGTGGATGCGGTTGGCAAGATTATGGCAAAGTTCGAAGAGGTAACCCATTGTTATGAACGTCCTACATATTCGGATTGGGCATATAATGTTTTTACCATGATACATGGCTATACCGATGAAGAATGCGAGGCCGTGATAGAAGCGATAAAGAAACAGACAGGATTAAATGATTACGTTGTTTTGTATAGTGAGAAAGAGTTTAAAAAAGTAGGGGTACGTATATAAGAAGTTTTACTGAGAATTTTCAGCGTGGTTGGTTTTCGTCCCTTTTTTTATTCTATTATTCCGTCCTGCACGCGGAATTGAGAATTGAGGCGTGGACGGGAAGTGAGTTTCCCGCTATAGGTAATGGTATTTCCCTCTGAAATACTCAGCACTTTTTGGTACATCTTCCAGTCGAACAGAACAATAACATCAGCCTTTTTCCCGTTGCCTTGATGGCTGATTCCCACTCGGTTCCAGTCTACACGTCCTATCCCCTTATACACAACCATGCCATTCCAGCGAATATATTTGCCATCATATTTTTCCCATTGCGCTTTCTTTTCTGAACGTGAAAGAGAGCTTTCTTCACCAAACAATTTGTTTAATTCCTCAAAGGAAACATCGATAAAATTTTTGTGAGGGTCGCCGGATTCTATTTCTTTTGGTTGTGTGCCGGAATCTTTTTTGACGTCGTATCCGTCATTTCGTGTTATTGAAGATGGAAGGGAAACGGGGAGAATGGTGGTTTCCCCCTGTTCTTTCTGGCTGATAAACATTGCCGCGTTGTTTCCTTCCGCAAATAATTTATAAAACCTGTTTTTATAAACAAGGGCTTTTTCTTTATCATAGTGGAAAGAGACACAGTCGTTGATATTTCTGTCCAGATATGCCATCCAGTTGTATACGCCCGTAATCAATATCCTGTCGTCAAGTATTATAAAATCCTGATGCGGGTTGCGTTCATGGTCGTTGTCTGGCAAGTTTATGACGCGAACATCAAATCCCTGTTGTATCAGTTCTGTCGCCAAGAGGCCTTTTGATGGATTATATTTGTGCCTGAGAATAACTACTCTTGCGCGAACACCTCTTGTTTTTGCGTTTACCAGATATTCACCGATATCCAATGCCGCAAAATCATGAATGCATACATCCACACTGTGCTGTGTGTATTGCAATGCTTCGTTCATTTTGTCTTTAATGGTGTTCCCCGTAATAGGGGGAGTTTCTTCTGCTTGTACAATGGGGTATTCAAGGATTTGTACAAGGAAAAACAGGATGAATATCAGTTGTAACTTCATGTGTTTTTTTGTAAGTGGCTGAAAAAAGCTTTTGGTAAATTATCCAGAATATCCGAAGCGATCATAGATATTTCACCAATGGTTTCTTTTGCGTAATCTCCGGCCATGCCATGCAAATATACTCCCAATTGCGCTGCTTCAAACGGTGAAAAGCCTTGTCCGGGAAGGGCGGCAATCATGCCGGTTAATACATCTCCGGAACCGGCGGTAGCCATTCCCGGGTTGCCGGTGGTATTGACGTAATATTTTTCGTTATTCATGACAATTGTGTTGCTGCCTTTTAAAACCAGGGTAACGTTGTTTCTGGATTGAATGAATCTTTCCGCGATTTCTTTGCGATGTGATTGTATTTCTTTGACGGAAGAAACGTTCAAAAGGCGCGCCATTTCTCCGGGATGGGGAGTAATGATGATGTGTTCTTTTATTTTGTCCAAAGTCGATATATCGTCGGCAAGGGCGTTAATTCCGTCGGCATCCAGCACAATGGGGCGTTCGAGGTTTTGCAGTAACCATAGTATGAGTCTTTTTGTTTCCGTGTATTGTGATAATCCCGGGCCAATGGCAACTACGTCAAAACGGTGGGCAAAGTCAAGGATATCCTGTCTTCCCATATCGGAAAAGGTTTTTAAATGGGTTTCCGGCAGCGGATGGGTCATAACGCAGGTCAGCTTTGCCGCGACAATTCCGTGCAGACTTTCGGGTATCCCGAGAGTCACAAGACCGGCGCCTGAGCGTAATGCCGCTTTACTGCATAGGCATGCTGCTCCTGTCATGCCATAAGAACCGGCAAGCACAAAAACCCTGCCAAAATTCCCTTTATGGCTGTCAGATTTTCTGGGTGGTATTTTTGGTATATTGATTATCTGTTGCATAAAACGTGATTATTATGAAACACCGGGTTACACGGTAAAAAAATTACATAGCCATTATTTCCTCTTACTGTTAATCAGTGAGGCAACGCATGCCGCGCCAAAACCATTATCGATATTTACCACAGCGACGCCGGAAGCGCAACTGTTCAGCATTGATAAAAGGGGGGCAAGGCCGTTAAAACTTGCTCCATAGCCGATGCTTGTGGGCACTCCGATGACGGGACAATCGACAAGCCCGCCCACGACGCTCGCCAGAGCTCCTTCCATTCCCGCAACAACTATAATAACATTGGCCTTCAGCAATTCTCCATGGTTTTTCATTAATCGATGAATGCCCGCAACGCCGACATCGTACAACGCTTTTACATTATTTCCCATAAATTCCGCCGTAACCCTTGCCTCTTCCGCTATAGGAATGTCAGAGGTGCCCGCAGTAACAATCATAATGAGTCCTTCGTTTGTAACTCCCCTGGTTTTGCGCAGGGTAATTGTCTTTGCCTGTGCGTGGTAAACCGCTTCGGGAAATTTTCTGGAAACGGCGTTGTAAACTTCAGTATTTGCCCTGGTAGCCAGCATGTCTTGCCCGTTTTCAACAATATGCTCTACAATCTTTACCACCTGTTCAGGCGTTTTTCCCATGCAAAAGATTACTTCGGGGTAACCGCAGCGAATTTTCCGGTGAATATCTACCTTCGCAAACCCGATGTCCTTGTAAGGAAGTTCTCTAATCTTTTCAAGAACATCGGTTAGAGGTACTTTGCCTTCTTTATAATTTTCCAGTAATTGTTGTATTTTTTCAATGTCCATAATAAATATTTTTTAATTTTCCGGCTCAAATTTAAGAAACAATTCTTGCTGAATACATTATCATATTCATACCAAAAACCATAATATAAAAGTAAATTAATAATGGAGAAAAAGGAGCTATTGTAGAAGCGCTAAGGAATAGCCTCCAGGTGTAACGCTGAAATATCTCCCTCTAAATATTTCCAATAAGCAAGACCCGCCACCATGGCGGCGTTATCGGTGCAAAGTTTTATGGAAGGGTAATACACGGGCAACCCTGTTTCTTCTGAAATTTCCAGAAATTTTTTCCTTAATCGTGAATTTGCCGCAACACCTCCTCCAAGTAATATGCTCCTAACGTTATGCATCTTTGCGGCGAGCGCTGTTTTATAAACAAGAACATCAATGACCGCTTCCTGAAAACTTGCTGATATGTCGGCAATCTCTGTGGCGCTTTTTGTTGCCGGTTTTATCCGGGTTTGGTCTTGTCCTTTGACATGATAAAGCACGGCGGTTTTTAATCCGCTGAAGCTAAAATCAAGGGAGTTTTTCTCAAGATATACCCTGGGAAAAGGTATTGCATTGCAATTGCCTTGTTTTGCCAATTTGTCAATAACAGGCCCTCCGGGGTAACCGAGACCTAATATTTTCGATACTTTATCAAATGCCTCTCCTGCTGCGTCGTCTATGGTTTCTCCTAACAAAACGTGTTTCGTTTCTTTTTCCGAAAGGAACAGCGAGGTATGTCCGCCGGAAACGACAAGGCTTATCGCGGGATAGGAGATGGCATTATGTTCCAGATTGTTTGCGTATATGTGGGCATGCAGGTGGTGAATGGCAATTAAAGGAATATTGAATGCCATACTCAGCGTCTTTGCCGCGGTGACCCCAATCAGCAGGGAGCCAATTAATCCGGGAGAATTTACGACGGCAATAGCGTTGATGTCGGAAAGCATTACCTTTGCTTCCGTAATGGCATTGTGGATAATTCCGATGATGGATTCAAGGTGCGCCCGGCATGCGATTTCAGGCACCACTCCTCCGAACGGACGGTGAAGTTTGTCCTGTGAGAGTATTATGTTTGAGAGTATTTCCCTGCCATTTTTAACTACTGCAACGGATGTTTCGTCACAGGATGTTTCAATACCAAGAATAAGCATTTTGCAGAAAAAGCAGGAAGATATCCCGCATGTAATAAGAATTCATGAATCAATGACCGATCTGTGGTTTGTTATTTTTGTTTATTGCCCTTTTCCATTCCTTTTATCGCCTCTATGGCCTTTTCGAGTTGCAGATCAGAGTATGAAGATGATTCTTTTTCCGGGCCTTCGGTTGGTTTGCTGGTTTTTACCGTTGACAATTGTATGTGTAGATCCTTCATCTGAGAAAAATCAAGCGGAACTTCCATATCAGGTTCGATTCCTTTTTCATGTATGCATTCTCCGGTTGGCGTGTAATATTTGGCGGTGGTTAATTTTAAGGCTGCCTTGCCATCGCGGACGGGAATAAGGCTCTGCACAGAGCCTTTGCCGAATGTTTTTACGCCCACCAGCAAACCGCGTTTATTGTCTTTTATCGCTCCGGCAACAATTTCTGAAGCGCTGGCGCTTCCGTTATTTACCAGCACTACCAGCGGAAAGGCGGCATAAGTATCGCGTCGGTGAGCGCGGTATAAAACGTTTTGGTCTGCATCTCTCCCGCGGGTTGAAACAATGACACCCTTTTTTAAAAACCGGTCAGACACGCTCACGGCAGAACTTAACAAACCTCCGGGATTAAACCGCAGATCCAATATCAGACCTTCCATGCCTTGTTTTAATAATTCTTTCACTGCCTTATCCATATCTTCAACGGTATTTTCCTGGAAGTTTATAAGCGCCAGGTAACCGATCTTGTGATCTTCATCCACTATTTTTGCCCCTCTTATACTGTTTACATGGATTTTTGCCCGTTGTATTGTGATATCCACCGGTGTGGTTTCTCCCTCATGCAGAACAGTCAGAGTTGTCGTTGTTCCCGGTTTTCCCCGAAGCATTTTTATAGCCTCGCGAATGCTTATCTCCTTTGTTGAAATGCCATCAACCTTGACAATCCGGTCTCCTACCAATATTCCTGCCTTAAATGCGGGAGAGTCGAGTATCGGGGTTATTACGGTTAGTATCCCGTTCCTGACAATCACTTCAATTCCCAAACCTTCAAACTCCCCTTCCGTTTCAATCCTGAGTTCTTCCAATTCCTCAGGGCTTATATATTGACTGAAGGGATCCAGTTCGGACAGCATTCCACGGTATGCATTGGTAAAAATAGTGTTAATATCCAACTCTTCAACATACTTTTCCTGCAACGATTTTACTACCTTGATAAATTCTTCAAATTCCCTGTAAATAAAATCGCTGGTTTGCCGACTCGTTTGTTTTGCTTCAACAGATGCAGGTGCCTGCGCTTCCAATGGCATCGTATGGAATAAAACATTGCCGGCAAAAAACATTGTTGCGCACAATAGGAAAATAGAGAGACTTTGTTTCATTTCCTTTGTTTTTTTTAATAAGTATCCAGTGAAAAATTTCATTTTTAAGAATAAAATGCCATAAAAAGTATTTTTTGAAATGCTTTATCTGCAAAGAAAGGCTATTCCAATGAAAATTAGATAATGAAAAAGTATACCGTATATTTGTATTTTTGTAAAAGAATAACACCTGCACGTATCATATATGAAGGTATACCTTATATGATATTGCGGTAGTTTATAAAATGAGGATCGAAAGAGGAGGTTTTGCAGGGTAAGTGGTGGTGGGCAGAGACGGGATCGAACCGTCGACACCAGGATTTTCAGTCCTGTGCTCTACCAACTGAGCTATCTGCCCGATTAATTTTCCTTTCATTCAACATGTCTATGAAGGAAGTATTATAGGTCTGAAATAGATGATAAGTCAAGGGTTTTTATTCTGTGCTTTGCAGATAATATTCCTGACACTATCAATATTTCCAGTCCCATTCCGCGATAGTTTCCTGCAGCCGGTAATCGGTGCGGTCGTAACGGAGGGGGGTAATGGAAATATATCCGTCACTGAGCGCGCTCAGATCGGTTCCTTCTTCATGGTATTTTGATTTATCTGTTCCGGTAAGCCAGTAATATGCCCTGCCGCCGGGGTCAACACGTTTCTGAAAGGCCTCTTTAAAATCCTGGGTAAATTGACGCGTTATTTTTATTCCTTTAATGCGTTCAGGCGCTATTGCGGGTATGTTGACGTTCAAAAGCGATCCTTTGGGAAGTTTGTGATTCAGGATTTGTCGTATAACATCTTTTGCCACCTTTGCAGCGTTATGAATATCGTCATAGTGTTCTGTTATTTCGAAGGAAACCGCAATGGAGGAAAACCCCATTACCGCTGCTTCTACTGCCGCCGCCACCGTTCCGGAATACAAAATGTGGATACCCACATTTGCCCCCATATTGAGTCCTGAAATGACGATATCAGGTTTTTCCCTCATGATTTCGTTTATGGCCAATTTTACACAATCAGCCGGAGAACCGTTTACCCCATACCCGATAAATTGATTGTTCATGTGCACCTCCCGGATGCGCAGGGGCTGATTGAAGGTAATGGAATGCCCGACGCCGCTTTGTTCAATATCCGGGGCAACAAGCGTAACGGCACCCAGTTCCTGAATAAAATGTTTTAATGAAGCAATTCCCGGCGCGTATACGCCGTCATCATTAGTGAGCAAAATCTGCATAAAATTTTTGTCCTTACAGGGAGATCGCTGCGTATCTCCACAATACGCACAATAAATAAAGATTTCTATTTACATGTTCACATGTTCATATTATGCCAGATACTTGCAACTTTTGCGATTAATTTTTGATTAAAACCACTAAAGTGTCAGTCTTAGAAATATTGTCTGGGGAAGCTTTTTTATCTCCGGCACATTTCCCTGTTCTTCTTTACATCGATGACAGAAATTGTTTGATCACCGTTATTCAGCACCACCATTTTTGTTCTGTCTGAAGAGGCATACGCGCGCCGTGGTTCATCACCAGCAGGAATTGTCGTAATTATTTCATCATTTGAAGTATCGATGGCGGTGGCCTGATTTGAATCTCCGTCTGCCACATAGGCATACAGACTATCTATGGTGAAAGTGGGGTTTGCTGTTCCGACAACCTCAGCGCACGCCATGTGTGGACTTCCCCAGTCGCCGCAGGCAATACGATCCAGTATTTTAGTACTAATGTAGAAACCAACACTCTCTGAGTGTGGGTTTCTACATTAGCCCGATTTTCGCAATTCGCGCCGAAACCCGGTTATTTTTTGGAATAAATCGTCTGGAAACCATTGATAATCAAGGGGGAGATTTCCAAAAACGGCTTGTAGTGCCGACCTTTTTATACGACCCCTTGATTCTACTGGCTCAGCGGTTTATCTACCCCTCGAATTGTGAAAGGCGGGTTAACTCAGGTTTTCATGGATTTTTGACCTAATGTGTGATGAAAGAAAAAAGCCATAAGAGGTTAACTCTTATGGCTTTTTTTCAGGTCATATATGACCCCATGGGGATTTGAACCCCAGTTCACAGATCGAAAATCTGTTGTCCTAGACCAGACTAGACGATGGGGCCATTTTATGCATATCGATTAAATGAGGGCAGATGGATTCGAACCATCGACGCCCGCCTTAAAAGGGCGGTGCTCTACCGACTGAGCTATGCCCCCATTATACAACAATGCATGAAAATTGCACGCAGAAAAATAAAATTACAAAGAAAAAATGGTTTAACAGGATAGGTGCTGGATGCGTATTATACCTTAAGTATTTCTTCGGTCTTTTTTTTGACCAAATCGTTTACCTTATTTTCAAAGTCCCGGATAATCTTTTGAATCTCATCCTTCGCCCGTTTGAGATCATCTTCCGTCAGAAGATTTTCTTTCTTTTCCTTATCCGCCTGTTTATTTGAATCCTGCCGTATATTGCGCAGCGAAACCTTTGTCGATTCTCCGAAATCTTTTACGGTTGCGGAGAGCTTCTTTCTTCTGTCTTCATTGAGCGGGGGAACAACGATACGCAAGGCTTTGCCTTCAACTGAAGGAGTCATTCCGATATCCGACTGAATGATTGCCTTTTCAATGTTGGATACAATGCTTACATCATAAGGTTTTATAAGGATTGACTGGGCATCAGGGGTGGAGATAACAGCAAGTTGTTTTAAAGGTGAAGGATTCCCATAGTATTCAACCCGTATATTTTCTACCAGACCCGTGCTTGCCCTGCCGGTTCTTATCCCTTTCAACTCTTCCTGCAAATGGGCAATAACCTTTTCCATTTTTACCTTTGTTTCTTTCGAAATCGAATCAATTGACATATCTGTTAATTTCCTATAAAAGTACCAACAGATTTTCCCATTACAGCTTTTTCAATATTTCCTGTTTTATTCATATTTAACACAATTATTGGTAATTTGTTCTCCATACTCAGAGATATTGCCGTCATGTCCATTACCCCCAATTGCTGATTTAATACGTCGGTATATGTTAGTTTGTTTAAGAGCTTTGCAGATGGGTTTTTCATCGGATCATCCGTATACACTCCGTCAACCCTTGTAGCCTTTAGCATTACATCGGCATTGATTTCTATCGCGCGCAAAGCCGCTGCGGTATCGGTGGTAAAATAGGGATTTCCCGTTCCTCCCGCAAAAATAATAATGTTCCGTTCTTTAAGATACTGGAAACAGTTCCGTAAAATAAACGGTTCTGTGATATTTCTAATTTCAATGGCGCTTATTACATGTGTCTTTATATCGTGATTTTCTAAAGTGTCCTGCAAAAGCACCGCATTAAGAATGGTGGCAATCATCCCTGCCTGATCTGCGACAATCCTGGATTTTCCTGAACGGCCTAATTTTGCGCCACGCAGCACGTTGCCGCCACCGATAACGAGCGCCGTTTCAACACCGAGGGATAAAATTTTTTTTAACGTTTTGGCAAAAGTTACAAATTTTTCAGTATCAATGCCTTTTCCGTTTTCACCACCAAAGCCCTCGCCACTCATCTTCAGTAAGATACGTTTATACTTGGTTTTAGTATTTTTCGGCATAATGGTTTTGTGCGGTAATCTTAACTTTTGGCTATTTCTCTCCCACTTCCAGCCGGACGAAGCGATTAATTTTGATATTTTCTCCTATTTTTGCGATAATTGCAATTAATAAATCCTGAATAGTTTGTGAGTCGTCTTTTATAAACGGTTGTTCCAGTAAACATTTTTCCTTGTAAAAATTATCCAGTTTCCCGTTAACGATTTTTTCAGTAATATCAGCGGGTTTCCCTTTGGCATCTTCCTTGAAAATCTTTTTTTGCGCTTCCACGATTTCTGCAGAGATATCTTCCCTTTTTACCGCTACCGGATTGGTTGCGGCAATTTGCATACAAACATCTTTTAAAAATTGCTGAAAGACATCATTTCGTGCCACGAAATCTGTTTCACAATTTACCTCAACCATTACACCGATTTTTCCGTTGGTATGAATGTAAGAACCTATTCTTCCTTCAGCAGTTGTTCTCTGTTCTTTCTTGGAAGCTTTGGAAAAGCCTTTCTTTTTGATGATTTCTAATGCTTTATCATAATTGTCATTTACTTCGTCCAGGGCGTTTTTGCATTCTAATATTCCGGCTCCTGTCTGCTCGCGCAATTTCATAATAGTTGCTTTGTCTGCCATCTGTATCCTCCAAAATAATGTAACTACGAACTGCCATTAATGCAAAGCCAGTAATTTTATTATTACAATAACCAAGCGGAACGTCTTAAGATATGTATCTTTAAAGGCAGTTGTCAGATTGGTAATCTAAAGATATACAAGCTCTGAATTTTGCGAAAATAATGGAAGGATTTTCGCAAAAACTTGATTAATCTTTTGTCATCGTAACAAGTCGTTCTTTCCCGGCGAGAACGGCATCTGCTGTTTTGGACAAAAAGAGATTGATGGAGCGTATAGCGTCATCATTGCCAGGAACACAAATATCTACCATATCAGGGTCACAATCGGTATCTGCCAGACAAACGGTTGGTATGCCCAATTTTTTCGCTTCTTTAATGGCATTATGTTCATATTTCGGGTCCACTATCACAAGGGCGCCGGGGAGCTTGGACATATTGCGAATGCCTTCCAGATTGGTAAGTATTTTCTTATATTCTCTATTTAGGGAAGAAATCATCTTTTTGCTGTACTGATTGATTTCGCCTGTTTCTTTCATTTTTTCCAATTCTTCCAGACGTTCTAACCGGCTTCTGATAGTATCAAAATTCGTCAGCGCGCCTCCAAGCCATCTTTCACTGACGTAATGCATGCCGCATCTTTTCGCCTCTTGCATGGTAATATCCCGCGCCTGCCACTTCGTGCCGACAAATAATATGTCCTTCCTTGTTTGCACAAGATTCGTTATGAATCTGCACGCGGTGATAAGCCCTTTTACTGTTTCCCGTAAATTAATAATATGAATCAGATTTTGTTTTCCAAAGATAAAAGGTTTCATTTTTGGGTTCCACCTGCTTGTTCGATGGCCGAAATGAAACCCCGCTTCGACTAATTCTTGAATGTTCACTATAGACAAATAACGCCCTTTCCAGATTGAAATAATAAAAGAAAATAAAGAAGATTTTAGAAAACATGAAATTATAGTAATTATGAGTGAGTTGTCAAGTATATTTATTGCAATATTGCCGTTCCGTGAAATTTGCCTCCGGACTGCCTAAACATTTACTTTGTTCTCCCTTTTCTTGTTTTTCTAAATCTTCCGATATTTAAATAAACGCCAATATTCGCATTCTTGTCTTTATAGGGAGAAATTTTCCCCTCTGCAGAAGTAAACAATGTAGTGACCCCCGGTCCGTGTCCAGCGGTTACACAATTACTGTGAACAACAACCCCTATCGTTACCGCACCGGTTTTATAAATTCTTCCGTAGGAATGATCCGCATCCATAATTGCGACTATATCTCCCAGCCGCAAAGTATCCAGGTTGTGTTTTTCCGTGGTTTGTTTGTCAAATAACTGGATATCATAGTCTCCGCGATAACAATGTTGTGATCCCAGTCCCGATCCCATTATTGCTGCCGGGATAGTATGTGTTACCGGGATTTGCATTATGCCTTTTGTCTTGTCGTAAGTTATCGGTAATGCTTCTAACAGGTCGGGAGAAACATTGATGGCCTTTATTTGTGGATATTTCGCAAAAGAAAGTCCCAAACCGATACAGCGGATGAGTATTTTGTCACCTATTACAAGTTTTTCGAGGGTTTTATCATCAAAATCTACCAGCACATTTTCAACGCCGCCGTGTTTTCCCGTAACAACACCGGTATCTCCCTTTGCATCTCCCGATACAACTTTTGCAATATTTCCTACGCAGGCCAATAAGTTAAGCGCTCCGTTCTCTTCCTTGTCTTTGTTTTTGACGGACACACAGGGTTCGACATGATCGGCCTCCCATTGTACTGCTGTATCACCGATTTTGACATTATACGTAATTCCTCCCACACCGGGTAATATTGCAGGTATACCTTCGGGCGATATGCTGTATGCTTTTGCACCCCCTAACGGACTGGAAACTTCTCCCTGTGCGGATAATTCAACGAGACGTTTTGCATTTGTTTCCATAGTGTATCTTCTTTTCTTTTTAATACTTAAATAAATTAAAATATTAAACAGGACACATGTGACAACGTACTCTATCATAGAGTATGGAATAATGGCAATACAAATTTGTATTGCTGTGCCACCATGCTTCTCCTTCTTTAATTTATGGGAAAAATTTAAAAAAACTTTTTTTTTGCAATTTCAAACTTATTATTGTTATAAAATACAAATATGTGCTATTTGATATATTTTTGTTCACAATTAACAATTAAAGGATGTTTGGATAAAGAGATATGGTGATACTAATGACACAGATACATTTTTTGAAAAACAGGACAATGATTATTTTTTATTGTATATCAGTGGTAGCAATGCTGACTTGTTACTGTCCGCTATTTGCAGCCGTTCCTCAAATATCAGGGGGAGGCGCTCACAGTCTTTTCTTGAAATCAGATGGCACTGTTTGGACATGGGGAGGGAACCATGCCGGACAACTGGGTGACGGTACCAATAATCCGCGGAAGATTGCGGTGAGGGTTAAAGGGTTGGAGGGCGTAGTTTCTATTGCAGCAGGCTGGGAGCATAATCTTGTCGTAAAGTCTGACGGCACTGTCTGGGCATGGGGCAATAACAGATTCGGACAATTGGGGGATGGGACAAAAAAGGACAGCAGTGTGCCTGTAAAGGTGAAAACCATAAGAGATGTTTGCGGGATAGATGCCGGTTTCTATCATAGCATTGCCTTGCAGTCAGACGGAACTGTTTGGGTTTGGGGGAATAATGAGCTTGACCAATTAGGTGATGGAACGAAATCAGATGTAAATAAGCCAATGCAGGTACAGGGTCTGGGCAATGTTGTTACAGTGTCAAGCGGCAATCACCATAGTCTTGCGCTGAAGGCGGATGGGACTCTGTGGGCTTGGGGAGCCAATGGGTATGGGCAGTTGGGGGATGGCACGGTAATGGAAAGTTCCATTCTTAGTCCGGTATCTAATTTTAACGGGGCGGTTTCCATTACCAGCGGGAATAATTACAATTTAGCCATAAAATCTGACGGGAGTGTGTGGGGATGGGGCATGAATACTTACGGTCAATTGGGAAACGGGACGCAAATAAATAGCAAAATACCCGTTCGAATCGATGGGATCACCAATGTTACTGCCATTACAGCGGGAGGTTATCATGCTCTTGCTTTGCAATCGGACGGCACAATTCTGTCAATGGGATATAACAGAACAGGGCAGCTTGGGATAGGCACTACTTCCAATTATCAATATACCGTATTAAACGTGCGGGGGCTTAGCGATATTGTCTCGATAGCAGCGGGATATTATCATTGCCTTGCTTTAAAAAAAGATGGAACGGTTTGGGTATGGGGGAATAACGAATATGGTCAATTGGGAGACGGCACTCTTAATTACAGAAAACTTCCCATCCAATCACATATTATTTCTGATCAAACCGTGAAAACTTCTCCGAAAGAAAATAGCACACCGGCAATTACTTCAATTCCTTCTCCTGTGGAGTAGTAAATGTCGTCAATTTGTCGTAAAAATTGTCAAAATAAACACTTGACAAATATTAGAATTAAATGTATAAGCATTATCGTTATCGCATGGGTAATTTCTTCAAAAGCATGTGAGTAAATATCTTAGAGAAAATTAAGGGTATTTGAATTTTGGGATCGCCATGTTTTATGAGGATGTTGAGTTTTTGCAAGAATAAGTGTGGTAACTATAAAATTCGATGTAACGTATATGCTTCATCCTGTTAGATGTTTGTCCTGTAAAGAAATAAGAAGTTTTTGTATTTAATTTTTTTGTATTTAAAAACTGTATATAGGAGAAATCAAGGGTGGACTCATTCAAAAAATACATTGCGGAATTTTTAGGTACTTTTACGCTTGTTTTTGTTGCTGCCGGCGCCGTTTGTACGGATTATTATCTGCGGAAAGCAGGAGGGGCTGGCATTGGGGTTTTAGGGTTTTCTATTGCATATGGATTGGCGATTGTTTCAATAACCTATGCCTTGTGCTATATTTCAGGCGCCCATGTTAATCCTGCGGTTACCATTGCATGCTGGATAACCAAAAGGATGAATCCGAACATTGCGATAAAATATATTATAGCACAGATTGCCGGCAGTGTATTGGCAGGTTTTGCCCTCAAAATGCTGTTTCCGGAAGCAATGTATACGGTTCACTTAGGCGCGAGTATATTAGGCGACGGGGTCTCTGTGGCGCAGGGGCTTGTTATGGAATTTGTTATTAGTTTCCTGTTTGTTCTTACGGTCTTTGGAACGGCAGTCGATAAAAGGTCTTTTAGTAATTTTTCCGGATTAACCACTGGGCTTGTTGTGCTGTTTGGGGTTCTTATTGGCAGTCCAATCAGCAGTGGAGCAATGAACCCTGCCCGCGCGTTTGGCCCTGCTATTGCATCGGGACAATTTTCACATCATTATATTTGGTGGGTTGGGCCTGTTTTCGGAGGAATGGCAGCCGCCTTTTTCTATGACACTGTGCTTGCTGAAAAGGTGAAAAAGATAATGGCGGTGAGGAAAACAGCAACGCGTCAAAAGAAAAAATGATACTATTGCAGTTAAGCTATCATCTTTCCATGAATGAACAATCCAACTTTTTTAGACAAATATTTTTTTTGACAATTCACTGAAGGTACAATCGGCAAAGATAATGATTTTATTTAATTCAGGTATATATATGAATTGCGGTTTTCCCTCGCAGTAAATTATTCGTACCTTTTACCGTCACTTCCCCTGCGATAAAATAAGTTCTCGTGGTAATTCATGTCTTCTCATAAAGTCTGATTATGTGGGTAATATTTTCTTTCGTGCTCCTTCAGTTTTTTGGGAATCAATCTCTTTTTTTTGCTTTTGGATAAATAAATGCGTACGGAATTTAAAGATAAAAAAATTACTGTTATGGGCCTCGGTATGTTTGGTGGCGGTATTGGAATAACACAATTTCTCATACGGAACGGGGCGCATGTTACCGTAACGGATGTGAAGAACGAAACCGATCTTTCCCCTTCCTTGCAATGTCTTGAAGGTTTGCCGATCACATACAAACTCGGTGGGCATAGGGAAGAAGATTTTATCAATGCGGATATGGTTATTATTAGTCCTGCCGTTCCGGGAGATTCGAAATTTATACAAATCGCAAGGGAAAACAATATTCCTATCGACACGGAAATGAACATATTCTTTAAACTCTGTCCGGCTTTCACCATTGGAATAACCGGCAGTAACGGGAAATCTACCACAACTACGCTTATCGGCAATATCCTGCAACAAACATCAAAAAAGGTGTGGGTTGGTGGCAATATAGGCAAATCGCTGCTTTTGCAACTGGAAGAAATGAAATCTTCGGATGTTGTAGTTCTGGAGTTATCCAGTTTTCAACTGGAAGCGCTTTCTTCAGTAAAAAGAAGCCCCTGTATAAGTGTGGTGACAAACATTTCGCCAAACCATCTGGACAGGCATAAAGATATTGATTCCTATATCCGGGCGAAGAAGAACATCATCATGTATCAGAAACATGATGATTGTGCCATTCTTAATTATGACGATCCGGTATTGAGAACATGGGGAAAAGAATGTAAGGGTCGTGTTTTGTGGTACAGTACTAAAGATATAGAAAAAAATGGGGTATTTTTAGAGAAGGATCGTATTGTAATATCCATAAATGGGGATGACATATCAATGCCCTGTGTATCAAAAATTAAACTTCCCGGCGACCATAATCTTCACAACATACTTGCGGCATCGTGTGCGGCATATTTAAGCGGAGCAAATAGACAAAATATAGAGGAAACTATTACTTCTTTCTGCGGATTAGAACATCGTTTGGAATTCGTGAGAGAAGTAAAGGGGATTAGGTATTATAACGATTCTAAAGCGACAACCCCCGAATCCGCCATTGCTGCTGTTACGAGTTTCAAAGATTCTGTACTCATTGCCGGAGGATATGACAAAGGGAGTGATTTCGGGGAATTTGCCGGAGTGTGCGCGAACCATTGCAAAACTGTTGTTCTTATCGGAAAAACCGCAAATAAGATAAAAGAACTTATTTCTGTAAAAAAGGAAAGAAAAGAATATCCTCATGTATTTATTGAAAATACTTTAAAAGACGCATTTCAAAAAGCAAATGCGCTGGCAACACCGGGAGGTGTTGTATTGCTCTCCCCGGCCTGTGCCAGTTATGATATGTTTAATAACTATGAAGAACGTGGCAAACAATTTAAAGACATGGTTTTTTCACTCTTGCCATTATTGTGTAATAATGCTCAAGGTTAAATATAAATGAAACCATACAGCGTAGAAGAAATTTTAGAGACGACGGGGAATCTTTCTTATATCCCTTCCGTTGTCATTGAATTAAATACAGTAATTGCAAAGGCGGATGTAAAGCTCAACGAAATTCTTCTGTTGATAGAAAAAGATCAGGGGATTGTTTCCCGTGTGTTTAAAGTGGCCAATTCTTCCTTTTACGGAAGGGTGAAAAAGGCGGAAAATCTGAAAGAGGCTATTGTAACGTTAGGATTAAGAGGTTTGCAGTTCCTTGTTATTGATTATGCGATGAAAAATATTCTGAAGAATTTGAAAACAAAAGATGATTTTTTATTGAGGCATGCAGTGAAGGTCTCTGCCGCGTCCCGTATTTTGGCAAAAAAATTACAAAAGAATCTTTTTGATGACGCTGCTGTTTCAGGGGTAATCCACGATATTGGGAAGGCTTTTCTTATCAATGTATATCCCGATGCTTATATACAGGTGCAAAAAGGCGTTCAGGAAGATAATATTCATCCTATTGACGCAGAAAGAAATGTGTTTGGTTTTGACCATACAAAGGTTGGGGAATTGATAACAAATAAGTGGAATTTCCCTCAGAGGCTTATTGATGTGATACATTTTCATCACTGTATCAATGGCAATAATGATTTTCTCCCAGAATCACGAAAACTGATAGAAATTGTCAAGCTTGCGGATATCTTAACGAATAAATACGATAAATATTCCGTATTAAGCGAAAATGATGTAAAGGAAAATGACTTTTCAAGAAAGTTGTTTGATGGAAAGGAAGATCAAATAGGAAATAGTGTGGAAGAAATAAAACAAGAGTGGGAAAAAGGAGATACGATTATGTAATTTAAAAAGAATAAACGGTATTTTTAAAGATATATTTCCATACCCTCCTGTGCGGCAAAACATTCCAAATCATATTCACCATCCAATAATTCCCTGCAAGTTTTAATATGTGCATCAATATGCTCGTCAAAACTTTCCGGATCGTGGTGGAAAAGCACAAATTTTTTTACCCTTCCCTGTACTGCAAGACTTAATGCTTCAGGGATGGAGGTATGTCCCCATCCCACTTTATTTTGATATTCCTGGTTTGTGTACTGGGCATCATGAATAAGGAGGTCTGCGCCGTCAATTAGTTGTATCATTTTTTCCATAAGGTTCTGCTTGTACTCATACTTGTTTGCTTCGTCCGTCCATAAAGGAATGGGAACTATCTCGTTGTCGGTGAAATAGCATATTTTTTTATTTTCATGCGTTATTACATAACCCATTGCACGTCCAGGATGATTGGTGTAAAGGGTATCAATTCTTACACCATCGATAACATAACTTCCTTCCCAAAGTTTTTTAAATTTTATCTGCGCCTGTAATGATTGCAATCTGACCGGGAAATAGACGCTCTCCATTTGGTTCGATATGATATGTTCCAACTGTTCGCCTTGCAATCCCATTCCATAGATAATGATCTCGTTGCCCTTTATATAAGCAGGTTTGAAAAAAGGCAATCCTTGTATATGGTCCCAATGGAAATGGCTTAAAAAGATGTGTGCCTTTACCTTCTTTCCTTCCGCGCATAATTGGTTCCCCAACTCTTTGATGCCCGTTCCTGCGTCAAATATGAATAAAGCGCCGGGAAGACGCACTTCAACACAAGAAGTATTTCCACCGTATTTTGTGGTCTTTATTCCCGGAATAGGGATAGATCCTCTTACCCCCCAGAATTTGACTTTAATTTCCGCCTTCAATAATTCTCCTCTCGATATACTATCTGCAAACGTATTTCCTCCCGATAAAAAAATAAAACATACCTTTTATCATGATGGATTGCAATGAGACCCGAAACCCATTGTCATTGAGGGAAGGATTATTTTATCAGGATAACCCGATACCCCCTAAAAGGGGGTATTTTATTGATGATATCTTACGTTGATGGCATTGGCATGAAGCCTGCCGAGTACAGTATTATATTATTTATCTTATGGGTACAATTTCAGCCCTTCGGTTCAGGGCGCGTCCTTCCTCTGTGGTATTAGGAGCAATGGGGACTTTAAATCCGAAACCCTCAGTAGTTATGCGCGCTTCATTAATGCCTTTTTCAACCAGATATTTTTTTACCGCCTGGGATCTTTTATTGGAGAGGTCTATATTGTATCCCATTGAACCGATATTATCCGTGTGTCCTTCTATTCTAATGTGCATTTCAGGGTTTTTCTCCAAAATCTCAACAATGTTGCTCAGGTTCGAGTCAAATTCTTCTTTAATTTCCCATTTTTTATAATCAAAAGTAACCCCTTTTACTACCCAGCATCCTCTGGAATCAACGATAGCCCCTTCCGGCGTATCCGGGCATTCATCTTCATCGTCATAAACGCCATCGCCATCGCTGTCTATTCGCGGTATGGCATTCAAAAACACTTCTTTTACAAAGTCTGCCATACTGCTGCTGGAGGCAATCTGATCGGCAGTCACAGAAAAACCGCATTTCGCCTCTCGTACGAGTTCTCTGAGTTTTGATTTTCCTTCTTCGGTATTACCCACAAAAATGGAGTAAAAGCATGTTTTATCACCGTACAATTCTTTTATTTCCTTTACCTTTTCCAGTGGGCATCCAATCAACTCTTCGCCGTCGCTTACAAAAATTATCGCATTTTGACCGCTTGAAGCGAGCAACTGGTTCGATGCGTCTTCAATAGCATCGCCAGCCGGACTGCTTCCCTGTGCTTTTGAAGACCTCCCCAATGCGTTTTCCAGAAGACTCCGTGAATGATGGGTGAGGTCGTAAACAATAAGTGTCTTATGCAATGGTGTAAGGAATCCGTGCCCGAATGTCACAAGGGCGCTGTTAATATCGACTTTAGGCAATGTTTGATTCATGCGTGATATAATATCTTTCGCCACGGTAAATTTTGGATGACCGGTGTTTACCGTGCCGGTGTACGCTGCATCCATAGAGCCTGAAGCGTCTAAAATAATAACGAAGCTTTCTATTTTTGGCACATACTTCACGTTAAGGGATTTTGAACTTAAATCCTGAGGGATAAAAGATTCAAGAGAACTGAGTGGCTTCTTTTCAGGCGTGATAGACTGTATCTGGGCACAGCCCGTTAGAACAGCAATTACCATTGCAGCAAGCGATACCAACAAACACGTTTTTCTCATAACCATTCCTTTATAAAATTAAAAGACAAGTTACCGTAAACAAAGTTCTCTTTAAGAACGAAAACGCAATGCCAATAAAATATCTTTACACACGGTATCCATTTCATGCACACACAGGATAAAGTATATAAAATCAAGAGCATAATGCATATTTAACGAACCGATGGAACCGATGTACCATTTTGATAAATTCTTTCAGCTATGTCAAGTGTAGAAATTTCTGGAAATTGACAATACCTTTCTCTCCTCATCTCAGAAGGAATTATATCTGTTTTACTTTAAATCCAAGTTGACGCAGGGTTTTTCCTGTTTCCCGTTCGGTTGTTTCCACAGTATAATTGTGAAATTCGCGACGGACCGGGTAATTTCCCCTGTTAAACTCGAAACTTCCGGGATCATTTCTCAAAAGCCGGTCGTCGGAATAGATATCGTATGTGGCACGGACTGCCTGTTTGATGCCTTCCATTCCCGTTTTGGCGAGTCTGATAATGGGATTGGGCATGGGTATATTCCCGGGGTACCATGTATCAATGCCCAACTGGAAAAAACGGCTCAGGGCCTGGACGGACATTGCAGTGCCGTTTGCTTTGCCGTCCGCAGAATAGCCTGCAATATGCGACGTGGCAATATCTGTCAATGGCAACAGTTCACGGTCTATTTCCGGTTCGTTTTCCCACACATCCAGCGCTGCACCCCGAATGATTTTTTTCTGCAAGGCTTCTTTCAGATCAGTGTTGCAAATAATCTCACCACGTGAAGTATTAATAATAAAGGCTTCCGGCTTCATTGCGGCAAGGAATTTACGGTCGACGAGATGAAAGGTCTTATATTTGCCCTCTCGGTAAAGAGGCACATGCAGGGTAATGAAATCGGATTCACAGACAAGTTCATCAAGGTTTGCAAAACCCTTCTTTCCCTCAATATCTGCCATGGGAGGGTCATTGACCAGAACGTTCATGCCAAGGGCGAGGGCCTTTTTTATAACCTTTGTGCCGACATTTCCGGCGCCGATTATACCAAGAATTTTCCCCCGCAGAGAAAGGGAGTATTTGTGGGCGAGTTCAATAAACGTTGCGGTCATATACTGGGCAACGGATTCGGAATTGCAACCGGGGCAACTTGTCCATGCTATGCCGGCACGTTCAAGATAATCGTAATCTATGTGGTCGAATCCAATGGTGGCGGTGACTACAAATCGGACTTTGGAATTTTTCAAAAGAGGTTCATTGATGTTTGTCCTGGTTCGGACAATAAGGGCGTCTGCATCCGCAACATCTTCGGATTTTATCCGATTTCCCGGCAGATAATATACCTCTGCATAAGGTTCCAAAGCTCCGTGAATAAAGGGGATTTTGTCATCAATGATGATTTTCATGGAATAAAACAGACAAAAGATGGGGGTATCCGTGAAATCTGCATAAAGACAACTCTATGAAAGCTCACCTATATCTTCATTCCAGAGTTCGGGATTATTTTTTATAAAATTTTTCATTAATTGTTTGCATTCTTCAAGGTTCAAATCAATAATTTCTACCCCGTGCAATTCCATAAATTCTTTTGCGCCATTAAAGGTTTCTGATTCTCCCACGACAATTTTTTTTATACGAAACTGCACAATTGCTCCTGCGCATAAGTAACAAGGCATCAAGGTGGAATAGAGTGTGGTGTCTTTGTATTTCCCGACCCTTCCGGAATTGGTAAGGCAGTCAATTTCCGCGTGCGCAATGGGATTGTTTTCCTGCACACGTTTATTGTGCCCTCTGCCAATAATTTTTCCATCCTTTACTAAAATGGAGCCAATAGGTATGCCGCCTTCCTTTAGCCCTTTTTTTGCCTCTTCTATTGCAGCAATCATAAAATTATCCATATTATTTTCCTCCCATAAATAGCGCCGTCGAAGTACTCTTTAGGAATTTTTTTAAAGACATTTATTACTATCATGAATTTCCCTTTGTTAATGGGTTTTGGTTGAGTATAACCGGATGATAATTCTAATAAATTCTTTTGTTTTGCTGTTCAAGCCATAATGCAAAAAGGGACAAACTTTCTTCCCGGAGAAAATTTCCCTTTATTTCTACAGGGCTTCCGCCGATTTTTTTCATGGTTTCGCTGTGAATTGAAAGTTCGTTAAATCCGATTTTCAGTGCATCTTCAATTCGGGCGCCATACACAATTTTCGATATCTTTGCCCAGTGACATGCGGAAAAGCACATGGGGCAAGGTTCGCAGGTGGAATATATCGTGCAGCCGGACAAGTCGACGGTATTTAATGTTTTGCAGGCTTCTCTTATCGCATGAATTTCCGCGTGAGCGGTAATATCCGTGTTCTTCCATACGTTATTGTGCGCACAACTTATTACGTGCTTGTCTTTAATTATGCAGGCGCCAAAAGGTGTTTGGCCGTCAAGGATTCCTTCTTTTGCCTTGTTAATGGCAAGGCGCATATATTTTTCGTCGAAGGTTTTTTCCTTAATCTTCAATTGTGCCTCTTTTCGTTGCAGTACAAAATTACACTTGTTTTTAAATCAAGCAGGATTTTACAAAGTATCCGGCAATCACGCAAGAAATATGTCTAAATGGGAGCATTCCCAATTTTTTGTAAAATGTGGGGGTATTATGCGGGGGATAAACCACCCGCGCTACGACACATATTGCATGGTAGCGCCGATCCTTTATGGTCGGCTTTATTTTGATTTACAAAAAATTGGGAATGCTCCCGTCTAAATCGATATTGCGAGGGTAGATTTTTTACTGCAGGGTATGTCAAATGGTTGCATCCACCGGGGTTTCTGTGTAATATGTCCGTTGATATTAAAATTTCTGTCTGATGGGAGGATATTTTTGCCATGGGAGAATTTGGTTCATTTGGAAAGGTTCTGATAACAATAGGTATTATCATGATCGTTGTCGGCGCGTTCTTTCTGCTGGGAAACAAAATTCCGTTTTTAGGAAAACTTCCCGGAGATGTTGCCATCCAGAAGAAAAATTTCAGCTTTTATTTTCCCATTACCACATGTATTATAATCAGCATTATTCTTTCTCTCATAATGTGGTTGTTAGGAAAGAAATGATGAGAAGGGCTGACTACTTTCCTTTCGCATTTGTTATAAATTTTTTTAAGAGAGAGGCATCCTTCTTTCCCGGCGCGGATTCCACGCCGGAAGACACGTCAACGGCATAGGGAGTTACTGTGCGGATGGCTTCTTTTACATTATCAGGTGTCAATCCGCCCGATAATATAATAGTTCCGTATTGACGCGCCTGTTTGGCAATTTCCCAGTTAAACGTTGTTCCCGTTCCTCCCATTACTCCTTTTACATAGCTATCCAGCAGAAATGCATGAGGTTTATAAAGAGACAGAGCTTTCAAATCTTGTTCTCCTTTAATCCTGAAGGCTTTAATGACTTTGAAGCGCGCCAAACCCTCAAGATCAGAAGGAGGTTCGTTGCCGTGAAGTTGAATAGTAGTTAATCCGCAATATTCGGCGATGTCAATAATCGTTTCTTTTTTTTCATTTACAAAAACCCCCACGGTTGAAATGAATGGAGGAAGTTCTGCAATAATATTTCTTGCCTGCTCTTTCGTTACCCTGCGCGGGCTTTCGGCAAATACGAACCCAAGGGCGTCTGCTCCAAATTCTATGGCAGATAAGGCATCGTTACGATTTGTAATACCGCAGATTTTAACTCTCATATTATTCTCTGAGCAGGATGCAGATTTTCATGAAAATCAAATGCCTCCGGAGATAAAGGTCTCAATCTCTCTTATATACTCAGGATACAGTTCCTCCGCCATCTTTACTGAGTCTAAAACTAACGAGTGATCGAGCAGGTCATATTCGTGGACAAGCCTGTTTCTGAGTCCTGCAGACGGGGCAAGCTTTTCCGCAAGGTTTGAAGATATTATACCCAGTTCCCCTACCTTTATAAAACTCTCATAATAATCATCGGGGGCTGTTTTGCTTGACCGGACTATCAGGTGGGAATTTATGTCAATCGCGGCTTCGATTAATTCCTGCAAAAGTCTTTCTGTGGCTTTCCGTTTATATACGTCTTTGATATATTCTGCCTTAGTCATAGTTTCAATGGGCTTTAGCGCTGAAAGATTTTCAGCAATGATAGAAAGCTTTCTTCTTATAATTTCTACTTCTATAGGACTCATGTTAGAGACCCCTTGATTTCAGGAATTGTCTGATTGAAACCGCCTGTGCATCCCGCAGTTTTTTTGTGTCAACATACATCCTGAATGCAAGCGAGTAAAATCCATTGAAGATGCCCGGCTCTCTTTCATAGAGGAGCATACCGTTTTTTACCGCAGAAAATTTTAACAAAGGACTCGCGCGTCTCAGGTCAACCACGTCAACATTATCGGTATGAAGCAGCCTGATAACTCTGTTGGTGAGCGCCAGTATATCTGCCGGTTTGTCAAAGAGAAATGCAAGGTCAATATCGCTTTGCGTATGCATTGTTCCCGTAACAACGGACCCAAAAAGCAAAATAAGCTGCAATCCCTTATCGCTGTAAAATAACGACAGTCTCTTTCTTATCTCCTCAACAGAAATCATCTCTTTTACCTCTGTGATACTTTTTCTATCGTCTCTCACCGCAAAAATACCAGGAATGTACAGGTAAGTCTCTTTTAGCGTTTCTGCTGTAAATGTTTTAGTGTTTAAAATGCCGTTGGCCGGTTAATAACATGCAAATTCCATGTTCATCTGCCGCGGCGATTGATTCATCGTCTTTGTTCGATCCTCCGGGTTGGATGATGGCGGTTACTCCGGCTTTTGCCGCAGTGTCAACACTGTCTCTGAAGGGGAAAAAGGCGTCGGATGCCATTACTGTGCCCTTTATCCTGTTGCCAGCTTTTTTTATGGCAATCTCAGTGGAATCAATCCTGCTCATCTGACCGGCGCCAACACCAACAACCGCTTCGTCTTTTGCCAAGACAATGCAGTTTGATTTCACATGTTTGCATATAGTAAAAGCGAAACGAAGATCGGCCATTTCCCGGTCGGAAGGTTTCTTTTTTGAGGCTATTTTAAGATTTGCAGCGTCATAAAGAGAAAGGTCTCTGCTTTGTAAAAGCACGCCTCCTCCGATTCCCTTGACTTCCTGAATTTTGGCGTCCCTTGCTTTTACCGGAAGCGGGCCGGTCTTTAAAAGTCTTAAACTGCTTCCCCATTTCCTTTTTGTGGTGAGTATTTCAATTGCTTGCTGATCGTAATCAGGGGCAATTATTGCTTCAACAAAATGTCCCGGCTCGGTAATAGCCTCTGCGGTTGCAACATCTACCTTCTTGTTTAATCCCAGGATACATCCGAATGCGGAAACCGGATCGCCGTTATATGCTTTTGTAAATGCCACTGCCAATGTATTTGCCGATGCGGCGCCGCAGGGATTTGTGTGTTTAATTACGATAGCGGACGGTTTCTCAAATTCCTTCACCAGTTCTAATGCCGCGTGAAGGTCTATGATATTATTGTAGGAAAGCTCTTTCCCGAACAATTGCTGCGCGTTGGAAACACATGGTTCGCTTATATTTTCTTCGACGTAAAAGGCCGCGGTTTGATGCGGATTTTCACCGTAACGCAATGATTGACGTTTCATATAGTCAAGGGATAGCGATGTTGGGTATCCTCCTTTATCTTCGCCAAGGCTGTCAAAATAATTTGCGATTACCCTGTCGTAGCGTCCTGTTGTTCTGAAAGCTTCAACGGCCAGTTCAAAACGCATTTTTTCGGAAATGTTATTATGACCGGCTTTAAGTTCCCCGATGATAAATTCATAACGTTTCGGGTTTACGATGACAATGACATCCTTGTAATTTTTAGAGGCAGAGCGAATCATGGAAGGCCCTCCGATATCAATATTTTCTATGGCTTCTTCCATGGAGACGCCTTCTTTTGCGATTGTTTTTTCGAAGGGATACAGATTTACCACTACCATATCGATCGGTTGTATTCCCAGTTCTTTCATTTGTTTTTTATGGGTATCGCTATTTCTCAATGCGAGGAGTCCCCCATGCACCTTTGGGTGCAATGTTTTCACGCGTCCATCCATAATTTCGGGGAATCCGGTGTATTCGGATATTTCAATTACGGCAATGCCGTTTTCTTTCAATAATTTGCATGTGCCTCCGGTAGAGATAATTTCTATCCCTAACGACTGTAATTCCTTTGCAAATGCTACGATTCCTGTTTTGTCAGAGACACTGATAAGCGCCCGCTCCAATTTTGCCATGTTTTTCTCTCTCCTTTTGCTGAAATTTGCTCACAAATATTTTTGAGATTTTAGCAAAATGATAAAATCAAGTCAAAAGAAACTATAAGGACACTGGGGAAAACTGTTTGGTGCGAAATATGATGTGCTGCTGTATGATTTGACAAGTACGTATTTTGAAAGCGACCTGCCGTACCTTCTTGATACAAGAAAAAAGCGTGAACATCTCTACAAATATAACTATAGCCGTCAGGAATATATTGAGCTTTTAGAGGCATTGAAAACACTTTCCTGCAAGAGCACTGTGGAATTTAAATGTCAATACCCTTATATATTACCGTTCAGCGAGTATTTTCAACAAGTCCGGCAAGGGGCATGAAATTTGTGTCTTTCCTGATGCCGGCTGGGTTGTCTGGGAGATAAGCACCCGCACATCCGCTTCAACCAGATCGGCGGCACGGTTAAGATTGTTGAAGTCCTGTAAAGAGGGGTTTGACGTCAGTTTTACTTCGACAGCCCATAATTTGCCCTTAAAATGGAACAGGAGGTCAATTTCAGTGCCGTCAGCAGAACGGAAAAACCATGAATCCACCGGCTGTCCTGTCATATTCAAGGCATCAAGTATTTGCTCGATAACAAACCCTTCCCAACTTGCCCCTACCCATGGTTGATTCAGAAGTGTTTCATAGTCACGAACACCAAGCAAACAGTGGAGAATGCCTGTGTCACGCCAGTAACACTTTGGGCTGCGAACAAGCCGTTTCTTTAAATTTGCAGACCACGGTTGTAGTTTCCTGATGAGAAAAGCCCCTTCCAGAAAATTAACATAACTATTGACCGTATGATATGAAAGGCCGAGGCTTTGACCAATCTGAGAGGCATTCCACAATTTGCCATGAACGGCTGCCAGCATTTTTAACAGACGCTGCATTACCTGGGGTTTGGCGGTTAAGCCCCAGTTTGGCAGGTCGCGTTGTGTGAGAAGGTCAAGATAATCCTTTTGCCATTGAGGATACTGGTCTGACATCAAAATACCGCCATCAGGAAAGCCCCCCCGCAACCATAAGTCCGTCACAGGAATATCAGGAAGTTCGGTGAGAGTAAAAGGGTTTAGCTCTATCAGGGATAAACGTCCTGCCAGTGACTCAGAAACATGTTTCATAAGAGATGGGGAAACTGAATCCAGCAGCAGAAAACGCCCTGTCTTTTTTCGTTCGCTGTCAATTGCTCCGCGCAAACGCGGAAATAATTCCGGACAGGACTGTGCTTCGTCAAGGACTATGATATGTTTGGTCTTTATCAGCGAAGGCCATTGAACATCAAGCCGCAACCTTTCGGATTCCTGTTCCAGGTCAAAATAGTCAGCCGATAAAGAACACGCCAGGGTGGTCTTTCCGGACTGGCGGGGTCCGACCAATGCAACTGCGGGATACGATTTTAAACGCTGTTGTATCAGCGGTTCTATCTTTCGTGTAACAATCATGCAAAACAGAATACAAATTCTATTTTGCAAAATCAAGGTATTTCTAAAGTTTTACCTTCTGCATAACTAGGAAACTCGGGCTAGGATTTGTCCAGTAGAAAATGTGGGGAAAGATAAGCTTTATTAAGGGGGAATATGGTAAATTTCGCTGAATAGTGAATAGATACCTAATTTTTATCTTTTATCCGCACAGGCTTTAGCTTTTTGAAAAAAACTTCGATTTCCCTTATTTTTATACTGCACCTCTCATATTGACGCATGGAGCAAATTTTACCTCCATTAACTCCGCACTTTAGTGCGGAGATATCCACAATAAATACACCGGCTTTAGTAGAGACAGGTTTGAAACCTGTCTCTGCAACCTGGTACAGTGAAAGATATTGGGCTAACTTTACCTCAGGGCTGAAGCCCATGATTATTTCTCCCCTTAACCCCATGCTGAAGCATGGGGTTAAGACATGGGCAATTTTTCAAAAAACTAAAGTGTTACAAACTGTTTATCAGTGGTATAATGTTTGCGACAACTTTTGTGTGCAATTGTTTAAAGGTTTTTAAAAGGTGAGAAATCGTATTTTTAAACAGATGATAATCACAGGCGATTAGTTATGTTGAAAAATTGGACGTTTTGGTATACTAAAAAACAATGTCCATGATTCAATAATCATTTCAGCCCTTCGGGCTTTTTTTACCGCATGCAGGATTTTCATTGCATGTGAATATCTGTAGGTACACATCTGGAGAGGCAGGTGTTTTTTCAAAAAACTAAAGTATTGCCTTGTTTTTTTAGTAAGTTGAGTATCAAGCACGATCTGTTTTTGAGGGAAGGGTTTATAAATGACGCCGAAAGGAATAATTCTTGTTGTTGATGATGAAGAGACAATCAGGCTTTCTGTTAAGGAATTTTTAGATTCGCAGGGTTATGATGCGGTTGTTGCCGATAGCTGCGAAGAAGCATTGGAAAAAATGGACGCATTTATGCCTGATTTGATATTGTTGGACTTGCGGTTGCCCAATATCAATGGCGTGGAGCTCATCGGGAAAATCAAAGAGAAAGACCCTAACGCATTAATGGTGGTGATGACGGGATATGGAAGCGTGGATTCCGCAGTGGAAGTGATGAGACTGGGGGCTTATGATTATTTAGAGAAGCCGTTTAAGCTGGAACGGTTAAAATCCGTTGTTGAAAAGGCATTGCGGAAGCAGGGACTACGCCAGGAGGTTCTTGAAATACAGGAAAAGCAATGGACGTTTGATGAAGAATCGGATGGAATCATTATTGGCAATAGTCCGCAGATGAAAGAAATCTATTCCCTTATTAAACAGGTGGCAAAGAGTTCTTCCACCACGGTGTTAATACAGGGAGAAAGCGGCACGGGAAAAGAACTTGTCGCAAGGGCGGTTCATCGGTTAAGCGCCAGAAAATCAGGACGTTTTGTTGATATTAATTGTGCGGCGCTTACGGAAAGCCTTTTAGAGGCGGAATTGTTTGGATATGAAAAAGGGGCTTTTACCGGCGCGGCGACAGCAGGCAAGCCGGGTTTGTTTGAAGTTGCCGATAAAGGCACTGTTTTTTTAGATGAAATAGGAGAAATGGGGGTTTTGCTGCAGGCAAAATTGTTACGAATTCTGCAGGAAAGACAATTCAAAAGAGTTGGGGGCATTAACGATATTAAGATAGATGTCCGGATTATTGCCTCGACAAACAGAAATCTTGAAGATGAAATAGAAGCGGGGAATTTTAGAAAGGATTTGTATTACCGGTTAAAAGTATTGCCGATATATGTGCCACCATTGAGGGAAAGAAAAGAAGATATTATGCTTTTGGTTAAATACTTTATTCACAAATATAATAATGAATTCAGCAAGAATATTTGTGATATCCCCTCCGATACGGAACAGATTTTATTGGAATATGGCTGGCCGGGAAACATTAGAGAATTAAAGAATGTTATAGAAAGGGCTGTATTGATTGCAAACGGCAATACATTGCTGCCAAAATATGTTGCGAATATCAGTTTTGGGAAAAAAGAAACGAATAGTATGGCGGACATCGGCGATATTGAAAGCGCCGGTAACGAAGGGAATGGCGTGGTGGACGTTCGTTCGCTGGCGTTTATGGAAAAACGGCATATAGAAAAGGTGCTTAAATACCTCATGGCGAAGGGCGGAGGCAGCACGGGTACTGGGCATTAACAGAACGACGTTATATAATAAAATAGGGTCATCGTGGAAACGAGTGGGTAGATTTTAGGGATTTTCATATCTCAGGAAGCATACATGTCAGAATTTTTAAGCGTAGATATTCTTCGTCTCTTAGGCCGTAAGCCCGTCTTTGTATAACCCTG